>Ga0308016_10001221_pt1 | contig 12883 bp, 10 predicted proteins | sample Neamet233_FD_203129 | JGI IMG/M metagenome (GOLD analysis project Ga0308016, IMG submission 203129) | Marine microbial communities from water near the shore, Antarctic Ocean - #233 | ecosystem: Environmental > Aquatic > Marine > Unclassified | place: Southern Ocean | collected 2014-07-28
TCGCTGTAGTGTCAATCGTTTTGGCAAAAATAGATTTGTGGTTATGGTGCACTTTGGTGTTATTACCACAGATGCATGGGTTGCATTGGCTTCTAGGTGCAAATTACCTGCAACATGCGGGGGCTGAACCAGGTACGGGTCCCGATGCTGCAACTGATGGAAGTCTTGCGTTCTCACGTAATTTTACAGGGTGGGTGAATTATGTTTGGTTCAATATTGGCTATCATACCGCACATCACGAAAATGGGCGTACTCATTGGAGCGATCTTGCCAAATCACACAAAGAGTTTGTCGATAGGGTGCCTAAAAGGTTGATAGAAAACAGCCTTTCTTGGTATATGATTCGAAAGTTAGTTTTCCGTAGGTCCTAAGCAATAATAATTTTTGATAGAACTCATCGGAATATTCCCAATTCTGGTGCTGCAGGAACATCTGCATATGGTGTTGGTAATTTGAAATTAGGAGGAAGTGGTGGCAAAGTTGGTGGTCGCTTACGTTGAAGGAGAAGAACTCCTAGCAGAGTGGCGATAAGGATGCTAAAACCAATAACGACCAATGAAGTACTTGTCAGTGGAATAGAGAACCCTTCATCCTCTTCAGGAAGTTGAACATTGTAAACTATAGACCAGTTGACAGAAATCGATTCTCTTCCATCATCAAGGAAAAGTATAATCTCATAAGGTTGACTTAAACCAGATTTCTTACAAAGTTCAATTGTCAAGGAGTCATTGCCAATAACGCAATCGTGTATGCTTTCAAACAATGTCATATTTGTACTGATGATTTGTCCGTTTCGCCACCAAGTGATACTGATATTCAAGTGTGTCATCTGTTCCTCGCTTAGGTTTAGATCGATTGAAAGGTATAATTCATCGGTTGAAGCATTGAGGACAAGACTTTGGTTGCTTGGATTTTGTATTAGGTGGTTCAATCTGTTGACGCCTTCGTCGATGATTGCGTCGCAATCATCATCTAATCCATTCCAGCGTTCTGGTTTATCAGGAGCAATATTTGAATCGTTATCATCGCAATCATTGAACCAGCGATAACCATCGCTATCATTATCCAAATCAGCAACCAGTGGATTGGTCATCGTCACCATTACCTCTACTCCATCATCTAATCCATCTCCATCTGAATCGGCATCGTAAGGGTCGGTGCTGAGATTGGTGAATTCCTCATAATCCAGCAAGTCATCTCCATCAGCATCGGTGAAGTAGAATGTTTCATCTATCAACTGATTACAATTATTATCAACACCATCAAGGGTTTCATCAATGGATGGATTGCGAGATGAATTGTTATCATCGCAATCTTGGAACCAGTAATAGCCGTCAGCATCAGTATCATTATCAGCAATTAATGGGTTTGTGAGATGAATGAATATCTCTGCATCATCTCGTAAATAATCGCCATCGGTGTCATAGAGGATGATGCTAGTTCCGTAAACATGGTATTCCATGTAATCGGACAAAGTATCACCATCTGTATCGGATTGGTTGAATCCTTCATCCCATTGACCATTGCAATTATCGTCTAATCCATTCAAGAGTTCTGTGGCCCCTGGATAAATCAGAGGATTGGTATCATTGCAATCATCGAACCAGTAAAAGCCGTCTTGGTCGCTATTTGGGTCATAGACCAAAGGGTCACTTTGGTACTGATATACTTCTTCACCATCTTCCAATAAATCACCATCAGTATCCCTCACAAGTGGGTTTGTACCATTGACCAAGACTTCTACACCATCATCTAGGCCATCCCCATCAGTATCTTTCACAAGTGGATTTGTACCATTGACCAAGACCTCCACCCCATCGGAAAGAAGGTCATCATCTGAATCTGAATCTAAAGGGTCTGTGAGGTTGACGAGAACTTCAACACCGTCGCTTAATCCATCTCCATCGCTATCTGCGCTATTTGGGTCAGTAGAGGAATTCATTACTTCATAACCATCGGAAAGAAGGTCATCATCGCTGTCAGGGTCGTAAGGATCGGTCATGTAGACATCCGTCTCATTTCTGTCAGTGAGCAAATCTCCATCTGAGTCGATGTCTCGTTCAGTACCATACAGCACCAAGCCCCATTCATTCAAAGTACCGACATCGTTGTTGCCTTGGTCTTCCAAACTCAAGGTCCATTCTCCCCGACTCTCTTCACCCCAATGTTGAACGGTTGAAAAACGCCAGTCAGCATAATTGTTATTGGCATCTTCGTGCTTTTCTGAGAGAACACTTTGCATGCCTGAAGGAGAGGTAAGAATTATTTCCAAATCACCTCTAAAAGTATGATCAATATCAACAAAGATATCGATGTTTTCTAGGTGAAGTGGTTGTGTAATATTGACAGATACGTTGACTGGAGAGCCAGAATTATCAGGGATGTCGAGGTTAACGGTTTGCATTCCAGATGAAGCATTGACTTCTGCATCAACCGCCGTCCACTGCGCTGCAAGTGCTACTGCTGCAGATGCATCGACCACACCGAAACCATACTTGTGACTGACTAGATGTCCATTTCCATTGCTGTTCCATGATGAATCACTTGCATCGTTTTTTCGAGATGTTTCAACTAGCACATGTTGTACATCTCGCCACGAAAGATTAGGATTGGCTTCAAGCATCAGTGCAATCACTCCAGATACGAGTGGAGTAGCCGATGATGTGCCACCAAATGTATCGGTATAATCGTTGGATGTATAGCCACCTGAACCCTCAATATCAGTTGTTGTGATAGCTTCACCATCACCATTTGATGGTGCAGCCACAAGGATGTTAGCACCTGGTTCAGCATAATATGATTGTTCACCTTTGTAGGTTACAGCGGTAACTGCGATTGTATAACGAAGGTTTGCGTATCCGTCATAATTAGAATCGTCATCATCAGTCAAACCATTTCCAGCAGCCCATGTAATGATACTTCCCAATCCGCCACGCCCACTTTGAGCACCTGCTTCCATAGCAGCCAGCATCAATGGTTCTGGACCTTTCAATGTCATGCCGTTATCACTAGGGCCCCAAGAGTTGGAATAGATATCAATCGATTGCCGTTGGTGACTCAATGCATTTGCTTCTCGGATATCAGTAGTACTGCATGAAATCAATTGTAATCCTGCTAGTCCTGCTTGTGGGGCTGCACCTGATACACCCAAACTATTGTTGCCAACTGCAGCAGCGACACCGGCTGAGGCTGTTCCATGCGCATTTGAAGACGAAGGGGTCGGGTCATCATCATCACCACAGAAATCGTAATCCAATGATGACTGATAGAAATCATCTAGGTCAGGATGGTTCCAATCCAATCCGTCATCAACGATTCCTATGACAACACCTGCCCCCTGGTAAGTATTCCATGCCCCGCTCAAATTAGCATCTTCGCCTATTGTCCCACCTGATTGTCCAGTGTTTTCTAGGTGCCATTGGTCTGAGAACTTGGGGTCGTTTGGTATCCAGCGTGGTATTTGCTGATATTCTAGTAATGGATAGGCTGCCTCAATTATTCCCTGTTGTTGCATTCCCTCAACGATGTATTTGCCATCAGTTCCGAGATCCATCAGCCATGCGCCTTCGAGATATGGTAATTCCAAACCGACAGGAATACGGCCGATAGCGACCCATGAAGTTACGTTTGATAGGCTCTCATCAGTATATTGTGATAAATCACTAACTCGAGCGAGTGACGACTGTACTGCTTGTGAGTAAGTTGAAACAATTGAGTCATCATTGTTAGGAGTTGGCACAGAAACCTTGGCATTAACTTGCGAAGAAAGTGTATTATCTTCATCTTGAAGGCTGCTTTCGAGAGGAAATATCGATAGACAAAGGAGCAGGACCAACACGACTGCCTGCGACTTCATGCTTGGCCCTATTCAAGGTCCCTCATATTGCTAACGGTGGGATATGCAGGTATTTCACAAGAAGAAGAAAAGGAAAAAGAAGAACAAAAAGGACAAAAAGAAAAAAAGGAAGAAGAACAAAGGAAAAACAACATCCTTGTTCTTGAAATTTATTCTACAAAATAATTCTAATCAGATGCAAGGTTCGTAGGGATTATGTGCACAACTGTAGCGACGAATAGCACCCACTGCGAACCCTTGTAAACATCAATTCCATACACATGGGTTTGAGCATAAACCCTTGTGAATTGTTACAGAAACGCATTTACAGGATGATTTGGAAAGAGAGTTATACTGAAATCTAAAGATTTTCTTTTTTGGTTAATACTAATTTCCAATCTTCATGTGGCCACAATTCAGCGACGGAACCTAAATCTATTCCTTTTCCAAAAAGAGTTCTTATAGAATTGCAGTTAACTCCATCTTGTTCGTCTTGTAGGTAATAGGCTCCAATTAGAGCCAATACACTCTGAATTTGTTCTCTCTTTCGAAGCCTAGGGGAAAGGGGGAGGTAAGCAATATCACCGTCATTTTCAAATTTGGTAATGATGCTGTAGTATGTGTCTCCCCATCTATCTTCATGAGGACAAATGGCAATATCGATAATTGCATCAGTAGGAATTATGAGGAATTCGCGACTCCTAATAGGTCTTTCCAGAAAAAAACTTGTTAATGTTGATTTTTGGATTGGTTCAATTTCGATTCCATCTTTTGAAAAAGTGATGGAAAATAACATTTGTATTTTTTGAATATCCTTTAATTCAAATTGTAGTCTAATCATGGCATACATTATTGGCGCCCCTATTGCTATAGTTCCAACATATGCTGTAATTTGGTCTGAAAAAATAAATACTGATAATACCGTAATTACTCCACCAATTACTAGGTATTTGACAAAAACTTTCAGATACCATTGGAGCCAATAATTGGTATTTATTTGTAACTTGTTGTCCTCATGTTCAATTCGGAAAAGGATATCTAAGGCATCAGCAAAGAGATTCATAATTACCCCTAACTCTCACCCATCAAAAAGTATTCGCCGTAAATTTACAATAATCATTTGAACACGAGGGCCTCCCTTGTGTTCAAGGGTGTTCAGGATTGCACCAAGAAGGATACACTGCCTTACGATCCTCAAAATGCTGAGTTTCCGCACCTAGTACTGAATCCGAATAAGCGATGCATGATGTTTCATCAATTTCATCAATTTGTGTGCCATTCTCTACTATGTAAAGAGCAATAAAGAGGATAGAATCTCCCCCTGAATCAGATGTTACAGAATATTTCGAAATTAGGTCTATTTCTTGCTCATTAATGAGAAGGGTCAATGTTAGATTTCCGTTTTCTGTACTCCATTGCGTGATCGTATCCGTAGATTCATCAACAGTTCCATTTGCATAGAGTGTCATTGTATCTGCTGGATTGTACCATGTTCCCTCAATGGATACATCAGTCCCATCAGCCAATGAACTTGCCCAAACATACATTACTCCGCTTAATACAACAATTACGGCTATTGCAACCACTAAGCCAATAGTAATTAGGGCCAAGATTTTCATCGGATTGGTGTTTTGTTTCTGTACCATCATAAGAGGCTGTTGAGTAAATGATTGATGTTGTACTGTTGATTCAACGAAGAATTGTTGCTGAGTACCTATAACTGGTTGATTTATTTGTTGAATCATATCTGTTGAAATCTCGTCCTTTTTCACTACCGGAGGATTAATTTTTTCAACAATGGGAATCCATTGAGTTCCATTCCAAATAAAAAAACCGTCAGGACTTTTTGTACCAAATTCAACGGAGACCCATTTTGTTCCATCCCAGCTATAATAGCCATCAGGGCTTAATTCTCCTACTTCCACGATAATCCGATTTCGTTTCCCCCTATGTAACTATCTAATTATTTTATAGAGTACTCTGTATCCCAATTTGTGTTCACAAGGGTTTCTGCATAACACCCTCGTAACCAAAATGAGTGTTTGCAAGGGTTTGCAGTCCGTACTATTCGTCGCTAGCGATGAATCTGAAGTCAGTATCAGTAGTTGCCGATGTAGCAACTAATCATGTTAGAACTTCTAACAATCTGTCTTGTTCCGCAGCAATCCTAATCTCCATTGCAATACGTCGTCCACTAGACATTGGTTTTCTCCATGTAGCATTTCCATATGGATGTCCAACACTGACGTGAACATTTGTTCCTCCACCTAAACGAGGTGCAACATCATAGATGTAGTAGTTCATATCCTTGTCAATACAGGTTTGTAAACAGAACGGCCCAATGATTCCTGGATCATAATGTTCTTTGCTAGCCTTGATAAATTTCTCTCCAAGTTCAAAAGCAACCTCTAGTAATGATTCTCTAATGGTTGCAGTATTGTGTCCAACAACAGTCATCTCTGGAATTTGCTGATGAGCAGGCATAGTCATCTGCTGTGGGGCAGGAAGGCGTACATGGCCATCTAGTGAAGACTCAAAGCGCCAATCGACACCGAGTAACTCTAAACGCTCTCCTTCTTCAGCAAGTGGGCTGTAGAAGAAATTCAGATTGAACACTGGTCCGATAACATATCTCTCAATTCTAGCGCCATCTAGAGATTCTTGGTCAATAATACCTTCAGCGATAAGGGTTTTAGATTTCTCTTGATATTCTTGGAATGATGCACAGGTGAAAAATCCTCTTTCCAATACCTTTTGAGCATGGTGTAGTTTTACTATTACTAGACAATCAATATCCTCTGGGTTTGCAATTGCTTCTGGATAAGGTAATCCTGCTTTATCTAGAATCCAATAGTAATCTTGCTCTTCAGTTCTTTCTTCCATGCGCAGCATGTTTCTAGATCCAAACAGAGGTACATGGAAATTATTTTCAACATCTTCAATAGAAGAATAGGAAGTAAAAGAACGATTTGGGATATAGATGACATTTCTCTTACGCATTTCTGCTTGCATATCAGAGTTCATTACATCATTGAATGAAGGCATAACTATTGCCTTGTCAACCATTCCACGAAAGACTCTCCCAGAAGGTGATCGGTGTGCCTTGAAGTAATTTGCATAAGTTTTGTGACGTCCTTCTTTACAGTATGCAACAGTAGGGAACCCTTCTTCAATTGCTCCATCACAGATATCTAGAGCAGAATGAGATGCGGTCATACCTATGCGCAACTTCATTCGGTCATAATCTTCAACAAGTTCAGCGATATTGTCCTTTGATAACATGGCAAAGCCTCGTAATTATTCTCGTGTTGAATGGGGTCTTTGATGTGTTCGCTTCAAAAATGATCAATCAAAACTCTGAAGTTGCATTAATTCCTCAGTAGTAAGTGTTTGACCGGACATTAATTTGCCCATCAAGTCTTGAACTTCAGCACGTGCAGTTGGCCTTTGTCCAGCACCTGCAGATGCGCCGCGCATTGCTCTTAGCATATCCTGTATGGAATGCAAACAGCGCAAAGATACGATGTAAAAGCGGTGAGCCTTATCAGCTTCCTTCTTTGAAGTTCTCAAACCACGGTGTGCAGTTTCAGCCAGTTCTCTTTGGCGGTCAACTTCATCATTCCACTGAAGCATCAATTCGTGAGCCTCTTGAGCAGCAGTTGCAGCCTTTTGTACTTCTTCGTGTGCAACTTCTTGTAGCGCCATTGCTTCGTGAACAGCAACGCTAGCTTCCTTTAAGTCGCCATTGGAATCTTCAGATTTCTTCAATTTCTTGATCTCTGCATGAATTTCCTTCATTCTCTTCATTACCTTGGTCTCATTATTACCAGTGTGTTTTCCTTGCTCAAACTCAGTTTCTAGTCTGTTCAAATCCTTTCGCAATGAATGAACGGTTGGAGGTCTCTTTTCCCACTTACCCTTTCTGCCAGGTTCTCTAACAGGAGCAGCTTGTTGTGGACCCTTAGCAGTATCAAGTGATGCTTTTGCAGCTTTAACTGCATCACTTGCAGCAGAGCGTGCAGATTTCTTTTCTCGAACGATTTCGTTCATCTGTTCACGTATTTCTCGTTGTTCACGAACTTGGACAATTAATTCTCTTACTTCAGCATTCAACTCGTTACGAGTAGTGGTGTGAGATTTGGTTTTACCATTCCATTCGTCACGGGTAGTTCTGTATTGAGTAGCCTTTCCATCCACTACTTTTCTACGGTCTTCGAGTTGATCTTTGAAGTCTGTCATTGTCATTCGCACCTGTTCGGGGGGAAGATTCCCATCTTCTCGCCGACTCGCCCACTTAACTCACCCATTTAACTACTTCATTAGAGGCATATCTTTCAATACTGTAAAAGACCATGCTGGAGGGGAATTAATCGTGAAAAATGTGACAATAGTCAACTGGTCGTTTTAAGAAAATAGTTAAGGACGAGAAGCATTCAGTCTCAAGCGTTGATATTATGCTACTAGGCGCAATGCAGGGTATGGAAAGAGTTCTCCAGAGTGATGTTAGAGCACCTTATGTGACAATGGTAACAGGGCCACCCGGTTCTATGAAGTCGAGTTTTTGTATGACCCTGCTATCCAATCACCTAGCCAGAACAGGTGAGTTCGGACTATACTGTACAGTTGAAGAAAGTGTGGATTCTCTATTACGGGGAACGGCAAGTTTGGGATTGAACATACCAACTAATTTGCAACTTACTGATTTTACGGAACTTCGTAGAGAAAATGAAAATATGGATTATCTAAAATTTACTCGTAGGATGATAGAACATTTCAAACAACAACACGGTGAGAGGTTTACAACATTTGTTCTCGATTCACTTGGCGCAATTTACTCATTGACTTCTGTTGATGAAGTAATGCGCAAAAAGATGTTCGGATTCTTCGATTTCTTGCGCAGCATGAATCTTAATGTTTTTATCATCACTGAGAGGAATGTCGGAGCACATGCCGAATTACAAGGTAATGAGGGTTTTTTAGCGGATGCGGTAATTAACTTGGGAATGGATCAAAGAAATGGTAAATTGATTAGAACTCTTCAAATTGAAAAAATGCGCCATTGCCGTCATGCTATGGAAAAGATGGCAATTGATGTAGGTCCAAATGGAATGGTAATTCTTGGTCCATTATTTGATTAGATTTCACTGGCGAAGAGCGTTGAGTTCAGTGACCGCTTTTGATAATAACTTTCTAATTGCACCTAAGTTGCATGGTGATTGTAAGCGAACGACCAACAAGTAGTGTTGTTCCAGTCTATTTGCTATCAGAATTGCATCTTGAGAAGTAATGGTCACCGATTGACTGTCATCTGAATGCTCCATGACAGCGATAAGAGAAGAAAAGTTTTGACTATGTTCGGAATTAAGATTCAGAATCGGCAACCCATTTTCATCCAATAAGTGAGCACTAACGACACCATTTGAATTTAGTAACTCAGTAAGAATCCGTTGTTCCACACTTACTGCTGAAGCAATGGGGGAATAACCTTTGAGATAAAATCATAATATTTATGGCTCTTTTTAGTACTTATTCAAATCGCCACGCATCATATACCCTAATCCACTTGAATAATATCCTTGGAGTTCATTCATTACAATAAGGCCCCTTTGTCTATAGAACTCTTGGCCTCTAATATTTGAAGCCTTTACTTCGAGTTGAACTTTGCTAAAACCATCTTTTATCGCACTATCAACGAAGTGATTCCATGCTGCTCTACCATATCCTTTATTTTGATGCTCGGATGTTATTGAAAATGCAGCCACTCTAACAATCTCATTCATAAAAGGAGTAGCCCATAGTAAACCTTTCAGACAATTTGGATCACTGGTATCAGTTCCCTCAAGCAGTAATAAATTCCCACCCCATTTCGGAATTGGAAGGCTTGAAATCGAATCTTGTGAATATTGTTCACCATTTTCTTGTAGAAACAATTGTAATACTTGCTGTGTCCATACTGGGCTCAGGTTCTTTGGTTCCGGACCTAACATCCATTGGATGTCATCTACCAATATTATCACTCCTTAGGGACATTTTTTGAGCGGCCTCTAGAGCCTCTATGAGCCGATAAATCATTAGTATTATTCTTTTTCTTGGAACGAGAATATTTGTTCTTAGGTGAACTTTTATCCTTTGGCTTTTCCTTGGAGAAGAGGCCTCCATTATTCAGTAGAATGTTTAATTCAGCGATTGACAAACCTTCTCCCGATTCCATTTTTGTTTTGACTTCTACGTAAGATTTTTTATTACTGATGCTATTCTTTGAGTAATTTGAATTCTTGGATTTAGATTTGCGAGATTGTTGAGATTTAGCATCCTCACAATATTTTAGCCATGACTTTAATCGGCCTAGTTCCCTCTTTATTCTTCCCTTTTCAATGCTTAATTCTTCAAGGTAGCGAGCAATGTGATTACTGCTATTGAAAAATCGGTCGGAATTGTTGGCCGTTGATATTGCTATTTTTAGCGCCGCCAATGATTGTTGTTCTGCATCAACGGACAATGTTGATTGCATATCGTCGTGTTGCTTAACCAGTTCAATAAATTCATCATGTAATTTATCTGCTTCGCGAGCTTTCGGAAGCATTTGTTGTAATTCAAAGAATAATGCAAAATCGTTTTCTTCAGTGAGGATTGAAGGTACTCTAAAAATGTCAACCTCTCCAGTTAGGCGTTGATAAATACGACTTAACTCCGCTTCAATTCGATATGTCGGTATCAAGATTTTCTTGCGTATTTCATTACGAATATTAGTCAATTGAGGGATTTTTTGAGCCTTCTTTCTTAGATCTGTGCAAACTGCGATTTTCTTTTCAACTTGCTTAAGTTGAATCGTATAGTTTGTTATTGAGGTATTGATTTCTTTCTCGGCCTTGCCTCTGAGGTCATGGAAAAGGTCCAATTTCGTATCAGAGATATTTTTGTTAGGATTTCTTGGTGCGCACAAATCTTTCCATGAATGCCCCTCACAGATGCCGAGCCACATACGAAGTATTTCTTCTCGAATATCCATGATTCCTTCAGCGCGAAGTACAGTGCTTAGGTCTCTTTTCAAGTCAAATGGGTCTTCAATTGCCAAACTGTGCTTGCCAACTCTCATCGAATCCCCGTTGGTAATAATATCAATGGCAGTAGGGTCTTGTTCTAACCAACCTTTTTGTTCACGGGAAAGGGCAGAGCCATTTCGAATAGAGCAGATGTTTGAATCCCAGTTCCAATTGGCGAAGGTTTCAAAAAAGTTAACGATGATTTCTCCCAGATTTTGTTGGTTTAATTTCTTTAGTAAACTCTTTGGATTTGGATGGATTGTGACATCATAATCAACACCTTCGACATGCTGAACATTCCTTTTTGTACCGGCTTGGACATTTGCGACCAGTGGTGGAGAGGTCATTTGCATTGATTGAATGCTCAATAGAGACCAAGAATATGAAGATAAAGTACCAGAAGGTGCATCACTAACATCTCTACACATGGCCCAATATTTTATCGCCAATATCGTCTGGGAGACTCTAGGGTCTTGCATTGAATATGTTTTTAGTAATTGGGTATTATGTAATGCGAGTGTGTTATTGACTGAAATATCAAGCGGTATGCCTGTTTTTGCATCTCTACATTTGATGATAGGAACCTTGGCGTGAGGAATTTGTACGACGTCAACGAAATCATGTTTTCTTAGAAGTTTACCGATTTTAGTAAAAAGTTTATGAGGCATTGCTGCCGGTATTTGCAGGCATAAGTCTAGGTCTCCTTGGGCTAGTGCCAGTCCTGTTACAGATGAACCGAATTTGTTTAATTTGGTCCCAGGGAATCGACCTTCCAAAATTTGTTTCATAAAAGTAAACAATTGTTCTCTACTTCTATCCCACTTATTATTTTCAAGTTGCTTGCGCAGCATCTCAGTTACGTCATCATTTAGTTTGGCCAGTGCATCTTGTGGAATTTCAGCAGCAGTTGGTAATTTTAGTTGGCCAGTTAATGAATTATGCAAATTTGGCCAGCGTTTTTGCTGTTCTTCTGTAAAATCGGTTATTGGACATACATCAGCCATATCAAACACCCTCTTTGCGATCTAATTGTGGCGATTTATCCTTATTTATCTTGGATAATGCAGGTGTTGAATATTCACCTTCACTGACTCTTTTAGCATTAACTAGCAGCCTATCGAATCCTTTATCGATTAATTGTTGCCAATGTTCAATGCCTCTCTCACTGGAATCAAGGGCGTGGCTAAGCAATGCTGTTCGTGAATCTGCTCTTCTTCTCATCGATTCATTTTCAAGGTAAGTATTATTGAAATACTGTTTCTCATTATGTAATGGCAATAATTCTGCGTGGAACTTTTCCGATTGAGTAATAGCGTCCAGTAACTCCTTGTGCTGTGATTTTATTGATTCCACTTCGCTATCAGAATTATCTTTGCTAGAGATGTTGTCAAATTGTTCTATTGCTAAATACTTCATTTGCTCTAAAATGATTGTTTGTTGATCGTGATTTTCATTGGATTCCTTATACTGCTGTGATAGCGTATCAAATCCATTCTGTTTGTTCGCAGTATCAGCAATTTGAAAATCACTTTCCAATTTGGAAAATATTTGGGCTGCTTCATTTTGAGAGTGTAGACATTTATCAGTAATTTGATTTATTTGCTTATCAAAATCATCGCGTTTTCCTTTAGCGATTCGAGTCAAAGGAACAGCTATTTCTAACTCTTCTTGACGAGCATCTAACTGCTCTGGGATAACCTCTGCTAGTCTCTCTCGCCGATGTAAAATGGCGCGAGCCAACAAATCGGGAGTGATTTTTACCAACTCGTCGGGTGTCATACATTCTTGGGCGACCTTTCAACATAGAATAAACATGGCGCTCACGCATCTTTTGGCGTGAAGGTGAAGAACCCCTTACGCATAGGTGGTGATATGGGGGAGCGCATGTCATCACCAAACATAGTAACAAACTTAGTTTGTGCTCTTCTAATTGCAGTGATATTAGCACCATTGGTTTCTGCTTCAGGTGGTGGAGCAGTAATTGAAGTAAGTAGTATTTTACTTG
>Ga0308016_10001222_pt1 | contig 12873 bp, 15 predicted proteins | sample Neamet233_FD_203129 | JGI IMG/M metagenome (GOLD analysis project Ga0308016, IMG submission 203129) | Marine microbial communities from water near the shore, Antarctic Ocean - #233 | ecosystem: Environmental > Aquatic > Marine > Unclassified | place: Southern Ocean | collected 2014-07-28
TAAACTTAGAACCAGCAACAGCACTATTACCAACATCTGTAGCTGCACCTGCTGCGTTAAATACTGTAGGTGCGTTTGTTTCGTCTACAACAATAATCTTATCATTACCATCAAAGTTAAAACGTTCATAGCGATACTTTACAGCGTTAGTTCTGCCTGTATCTATTGTTGTCCAATTCTCTGAAACTACGTCTCTAAGTACATGTTCTGCAGCAACACTGCTAGAGGTAGCTCTAGTTACACCAGTAAGGGTCTTGCCACTTACACCAGTGTACGTAAATATCTCATCACTAATCTGCACGGTTCCACTAGAAGAAAACCCTGTAGCAGAGTTTAATGTAATAACCCCAGAGCCTGACATGCTGGTAGTAGAAAGTATCTTAGCTCCAAGCTCATTAGAAGCAGAAATAAATATCTTCTCACCTCTAGCTGCTACAACTTTATTTGCAAACGTAGTAACTAAAAGTATCTTTTCAGACGAAAGAGAGGTTTGAGGTACAATCTGGTGAACATACTTAGCGTGACCACTGATACGTCTGTAGCCACCCTGAATGTCAGGCTCAAAGTTTTCTAGTTCTAAAGCCTCTCCCGGTTGCATAAGAAAGGTAGAACGGTTTAAAACTAAACCACCCTCGCAGTTAAATGCAGCAGGTTGTACTTGTGAACTATCAGGCATTAAGAAATAACCCCACTCATAAAGCTATTTCCATAACTACTAGGTCTAGTTATTACTGTTGAACGAATATAATCAAATTTATTAACCAAAAGACTTTGCATATTTTTAATGCCTTGCTCAAATCTTGAAAAGTTTAATTGATACTGTTGCATCTCACCACGATATTGATAAGCAAAAGCAGTAGCTCCATCTGTAATAACAGCAGAAAATCTGTCTGGTACAGTGGTAATGTCTCCATGAGCTGAAAGATTATCAGGGAAAGTAAAAAAATCAAAAATTAAAGTGTATTCTTTATCTGGAAAAGGAAATAGTAAGTAGTTATTATCTAGTGTACGGACAATATACTGAGGTACACTGCCAGTATCAAACTGAGCAACAAACACAGTACTAATATGAGCAGAAGCTGTTGTACCGTTAGCAGCCCTAGTGCAACCTGTAAAAGTAGTAGAGGTAGTACCTGTATAAGATACGATCTCACTTGCAATAAATAAAGATCCAGAAGAGGTAAATCCTGTTGTGCTTGCCACAGTTATTGTAGTAGCACTGTCAGTCAAAGAACCATTAAGTGTTGTAGAATTAATATTATCTTCTTGATTTGCGTGTTGATTACTAATGTATTCATTGTAGTTTAATTCTGCTAAATTATTACCTGAAGCATTTACATCATTATCTTTTTTAATTCTTGCGGTATTGTAATCAATATACTTTGTGTTAGCAGGTAAAGCATATCTAACTTTTCCGGGAACTAAAGTAGATGTGTTAGTAGAATGATTAAAAGGATAACCAAACTCTCTTTGATTAATATATCTTAATGCCTCATTAACTGCATTCTTACACTGTACTTGTATGCCCCTAGCATCTGCAAAATTAGACGAAGTAAGAGATACTTCATTCATACGTGTTATAACACTATTTGTTAGGGTAAGAAATGTAAGAGACATTATGTTTCCTTAGAATGTACCGAAGGGGCCAGTCCTAAAACCAGCCCCCAAGTTTTATTGTTTATTAAAGCAGATCACGTTGAGCTGAAGCAGCCTCAGTGTGAGCAGCCGAAACATCAGCAATTACTGCATAGACACGAAGGCGTCCAGTAGCAGCAGCAGCACCAGCAATAACAACATCAATGGTATCTGCAGCAGCAACAAGAGCTAACGCAGCAGCCGCATAAGTAGATGCAGCACCTGTATTTACAACGTTAGCTTCACCGTTGGTACCAAGTACAAGGTATGTACCAGCAGCAGCATCAAGTGCAGCACCGTCAATGATGTCATCTCCACCAGCAAAGTCAATATTACAAGTACAACTTGCAGTAAAGGACTTCATGATTTCCGCTCCACCAGCAATCATCACTGATTCAGAGGGGATTTCAAGTAGTTGGAAAATGTCACCATTAGCAATGGTAGCACCTGCAGCAATCATAGCATCAATATCTAAGATTGCCTCAATGGTTCGTACAGTATTACCGACAACTGTTGGAACAGCAAGAATATTTGCCCCAACACCAGCGGTAGTACTGACAGTCATATCAAACGTAGCCATATTATATTACTCCCTTATGCTGCGTTGTAACGGGCAGTAACGATTGCTTCTGGACGAAGAATCTTACGACCGTATAGATGCATACCACGAACAATGTCAGCAAAGCTGTCAGGGTCACGATATGTTTCTGTTTTGTTGATTTGCTCTGCAGTTGCTACAGAAGAATCGTGTCCTGCAACAATAACACCAAAGTTAGTCAACTGGTTTGCTGTACCCGCAGTTCCCGGCCCAGTACCTACCGCTGGCAGGTTAGACGAGGAGTATACACGGAAACCGTGGAAGTTGCTTACGGTCAGACCATTACGTAGTCCACCCGAATCACCGAAGTCTGCATTCATAAAGCGAGAATCTTCGTCTGCAAGTAGTTCCATAAAGACAGGATCTACAACCAGCCAGCGACCTTGTGAGTCAACCTGCTGCTGATCAAGCAAACGCTTCATACGAGCAATAACCATCGCTGGGGAAGCAGTAGCAGTCGGAAGCGAAGTGGCTCCCGGCATACGTGCAGTCAACGGAATGGAGTGCGTACCAGCAGAAGTGGTTGAGATGTTTCCGAAGTCACCTTTATGCAACTGCATAGAAGACAACAATTCGTTAGCACCTGCAGTAGATACAGCTTTACTACCATTAACAGTCGTGTTAAGGGCACTAGCTTGTGTGTGCTGACTTGCCTGTGCATAACCAGCCATGTAGCCAAGAACTTCTTGGTCATGATTGTCAGCAAGACGATATGCAGCACGATTGGTTGCAAGATCCATGAAATTGACGTGGCTATGAGCCTCCTCGATATCATCCATTTTGAAAGCAAAGTAATTAGCTTTGTCAATCACAAGGTTGAAATCTTCGTCTTCAAGGTCTTGTGCTGTGACATTTGTACCACGTGCATACTGCGATACAGAAATCTCAGGTTCCTTGATAATTTTGACGGTATCTCCCTGAGATGAAATTTCTCCCATATAATCAGAGTTTGTGATATCGCCACATACAGTACTTTTGCGAAAAGCAAGTTGTACTTTTTTTGAATAAATTACAGGACTAAAGTTACCGTTTGGTAAATTCCCATAACCCGTTGCGGTTGTAAAAGCCATGATAGTTCCTCCTATTAAGTTTAGGCTTTGAAAGCTAAACAGTATTTTTAAGAGGCTGTTGTAATAGGGTGCAGATAAATTCTGGGCCTATACTTAAACAGGTAGGTCTTATAAAGATTTTGTTTAGACTGTATTGGGGGGTTAGTAAGGAAGGTAGACCTAAACGGTGGCTTCTGTTTACTATCCCCCTAGTTATACTGACAAAAAGGTATTTGTCAATAGGTATTAACGTGCAGAGCCAGATAAATCGTAAATAAACTTACCTGTTTGTATTGCTTTAGTGATTTCAACTTCTCTTTTTTCAAATTCTTGAGTTGACATCTTTTTAACTTCAGACTCTGAAATGCTCCCTGCCATATCGTCACCGTCAATATCAGCTTTAGAGTTCTTAACTATCGCAGAAGCAGCAGCTTTAGTCTTTCCCTTACGGGCCTCTTTAGTCAAACCTTTATCAGACTTGTAAAGATCAATGACACGGACTACGGATCGAGCATCATCAGAGTTTTCATATAGTGCATCTTGAACCCACTTAGGTTGCTCTTCAACCCAGTCATGAAAGGAATCAGACTCTCGTAGTTCATCAAAATCTGAGTGAGAGTTTCGTATTTCATTCTCAGACTTACCACGTTCAGCTTGACTATTAATAGCATCTAGTTCTTTTAAACGAGAGTCAGCTTTTTCAAACATCTCTTGAGCTTTTTTAGCTGCAATAGTTTCTACAATGCCAGCTACATCAGGATATTTTTCTGACCATTGTTGGATGTCTTCATCAGAAGTAGGAGGAAGAATCCTTTCGTCAGACATTCGGCTTTCAAGGGCTTCTAGTTTATCTTTAAATTCTTTTTCTTTTTCCGAAGCATGTCGTCGTAGATCACCATATCGTTTTTTAAATGACTTCTCTTCTCGACTAAGGTTCTCTTCGGGTTCTTCTTCTTTGACCTCTGCAGATGCGTCAGCAGTTTCTTCCTCTGCATCCTTTTCTGTTCCCATTAGTTCTTCTAGTTCTTTTTCTTCTTCTTCAATACGTTTACGATTACGGTTATTATGTTTAGGATTTACAAATCCAGCTACCGTAGGGGATTCCACAGTTTGTAGTTCAGGCATATTTTTTCCTTTTGTGTTGGGGTCAGCCGTAGCTGAGTAGCCTTATCGTTGTAGTTAGTTTTACTTACGCTTCATTAGTCCGCCTTTATTAAGTCCAATTCCATAAGTTTCTTCTCTTTCAGAACTTGTAGTTCTAGAGGCTTTTTTTGCTTTTTTAGATGAGCCTGTATATCCACCACCTCTAGAAGCTTGATCTTGTTTTTCTTTCTTGTCTTTTGCAGCTCTTTCTCTTTGTCTTTCTTGTTGCATACCTGAAAGATCTTTATCTCTATTTCTTTTTCTTTCTTCTGTTGAAGTTTTTGGCGCTTTAGTTGCTGGTTTGTTTTTATATTCTGCTGAAGTAGCAGTAGTTTCATAGGGCTTTTTCTTTGCTGCAGCCGTTACAGTAGTTGTTGCGGCTTTAGGTTTTCTTTTACCTGCTCCCGCACCGTTATTAGACATCCAAGTTGCAATTTCTTCTGGTGTTGCGTCACCATCTCCATCTCCAGCTTTATCAGCATCTCTTTTATTTTTATTAGCAAATTTTGTGCCAGAAGCAAATGTATCAACTACACCTTGTTTAAGTCCCTGAGATTCAGCATAGCCATTTATTTTTTCTACTTGTGCATCTGCTTCTTTTTGGGTCATTTGACCGGAAGCTACGCTAAGTTGAACACTAGCGTTCATTCTGGCAACATCTGTAAGGGCACCTACGTTTTGCACCATTTTTCCAAGACCTGTCATGCCTACAATAGTTTCAAGGCCACTTTTAGGTTTTGACCCTTCTTCTATAGTAGAGTCAATATAACCAACGGGATCAGTAAAATCTACATCATCATACCAATTAGTAATAGGCTCTGGTTCAGGCCCATCCTCATTAGATTTGCCTGTTTGAAAATTTGGATCAACTACACACATCATACCATTCCACATCTTACCTGCCCCACAACCACCTTCAGGTTCTGTTGGAGCAGCTACGGCAGGAACAGGAGTAGGAGCAGAGATAGGAGCCGTTGCACCAGCAGCACCCAGTACTGTTGAAACTCCCGGCCCCATTGCGTAAGGAGCAAGAGCAGCCATTGGAACACTAGCACTAGGAACAAAACCACTGGTATCAGGCATATTAGGGTAAGCTAGAGTTCCATTTGATGCAGAGACTGTAGAAGACTTTGCATCCTTCATAACAGGATTAGTTGTTTCTTTAGGGCTATTTGCTAAAGCCATTTGATCAGGAGTCTGTGTAGCAGTAACAGTTGGAACAGTAATACCACGCTCACCAAGAATACGCATAAGATCTGGGTTCTGTTGTGCTGCATTAGCAACTTGAGCAATAACGTTGTCTACCTTTGTAGGATCACTGTACAAACTTTGACTGGGCATCTGCTGTCCTACAACACCACCAACAGCCATCTTAACAGGCATACCTGCAGCTTGCATACGTTCATTAACCATAGGATCTGTTGTAGCAGCATTGACAAGTTTTTCTAGCATTCCACCTTGCGCAAGTCCACCATCAGCCATTCCTTGTGCTGAAAGCATTTGTTCAAGTTGTGCTACTTCTTCGTCTGATATTCCGTCATTGCCCATAGGCTGTTCTGTAGAAGGTTTACCCCCAATACGACCATCAGCATCCATCTGAGCAAGGCCCATCTTTGCTTCTTTTCGCATCTCTTCAAACACACGTACACCAAAGAAACGAACTACATCAGCAGGCACAACATATTCGCCCTCACTTAATCGTGCATCAATGTCATCACGAACTTCTTCTGGCATAGATCCCGGAGGTACGTCATTGCCTGATACTGGATCTACTGTTTCTGCGGCCCCTAAAGCTGCCATCATTTCTTCATCCATTTGCGTTTACCTTTAATCTAAGTTGTTTTAAAGCTTGTAAGGCGTAGATTTGCCCCTGTACCCTAAACATAACATGCTTTTCGTTTGCTTGAGAAAATTGTTTGTAGCTAAGTTGAATACGTTCTTCAATCTCTTCTTCAAAAGCTTTCCATAATTCAGGGTTATTTACTAATAATTTTAAACTCATTGCATAGGCCCTCCGCCAGTGTTACCTGAGAAGCCCTGTTCTCCCGGCTGAGGGGCAGTACCTGTACCTATGGTGCCCCCACCACTACCTTGAGTGTCCTGTACCTGTGCCCCTGCTGGTGGCCCCTGTGGAGGAGCTTGACCTTCTGGTGCAGCAGGAGGAGGATTCTGCGCTTGGAACTGCTTAAGGATCTCAGCCTGTACTGTTGCATCACTCATAGAGTTTACTAGCTTATCAGGATCAAGATCCATAGACTTTGCAATCTCACGAATAATATAGTCCATCTTTGCAAAAGGTGCTAGTACAGGGTTTTGAACAACTCCAAGGAACTGCATCAATCGTTGACTACGTACCTCGTTAGCCATAAGGCTTTCAGTACCACGTGCCTTAACATCTAAGTCTCCTACGATCTCTTTATCATAGTCAAACTGCATGTTAAAACTAAAGAAGGCTTTAGCTAGTGGGCCAAGAAGATAGTCATCTACGTTCTTTACTACGTTTCGGATACTACCATTAGCAGCAGACATAAGCATAGAAATACCAGAAGCTGTACGCCCAACACCTTGAACTCCTGTTTGACCGTGAGCAAAGCTAGGAAATCCTGTAGATTCATCAGCTAACACACGTGCCTTATCAAACATCTGCATATTTTCGTTGGAGACGTTAGGAAACTTAGTGCCATAAATAGCTTGTCCGGGTGCGCCACCTTGGCGACGAAAGACTTTTCCGGGATATACAGAAAGGTCTTGACCGGGAACTAGGTTTGTTTCATCAACCTCAATCAGCATATTACCAGATAACGCAGCATTGTCAACTGCCATTCTCATAAAACCGTTCATTAGTGTTTGGGTGTCATCCATGTTCTCAGCAATACCTACACCAAAAAGACTGTAAGGGTTTACTTCATAAGGCACTGCGTAGTAGGGAATAATGGCAGGAGTAAAAGGATTCATAACCAAACGTAAAACTTGATTGTTACAAGTCCAAATATTTACATTTAACTGATCAGACTTTTTTAACTCTTTAGGAATATCAATGTCATGTTCTTTTAATACATGTGTATCTACTGCACCCCAAAACTCTAAAACTTGAAAACGTTCTGCTTTAGAATCATAGGCATCATCTTCCATTGCCTGTTCCCACCACTCTTTAACGTAGTTTTCTCCATACTCAATAGCTTTATCAATAGAGTTTGCACGGAAAAAAGGTCGCCGTTTGAGGGCACGAAGTTTACTACGAGACATTTTATGACGCTCAATTACGTACTCTGCCTCATCCATGTTTGCAGCATCTGGGTCAGGATAAAAATTCCAGATAGAAACACTGTCAGTATGTGGAATAGTTTTTATTGTAGGGGTGTATTCTCCATCTTCAGACCACTTAGGATATTCCTTATCAACAGCAAAGGGGCCTTTCATAATGCCCGTACCAAAAAGTGCAGCCTCAAAAGCAGCTACACGTAGTTGTTTATTAGCATTAGATTCTTCTAACTGATCGTGGATTTTCTTTTCCATCTTCTTAGCTGCAATCATTGCAGGATGAAAGGTAATCTCAGTAGCAGTGCGGCCAACACCTGACTTTAGTTTATCAGCCACAGGAGATAATTTTTCTGTCAGTCCTGCTAAACGTTCTTGAAGTTGAGGCATTGTTTCGCCGGGAAGTAGCTTACTGTCTTCTTCAGATAGGCCCTTAGCCTTAACCATCTCTGGGTTAGACTCAAAGTGTACAGACTCTTCTACGCCTTCTGGTAAAGTAGTAGGATCAACAGTAATTGGAAATTTATTGTTGCCAAACAGAACTTCAATAATTTGGCCGTATGCAGCAAGAACTTTAGTCTTAGTTACCTTTACAAAAATTTGAGATTTTTCTGTGGAAGTAAACTGTACGTCTGGGTTGTATATACCCCTATAGTTTCGGTAAGACTGTATCCAACGAGACTCTTCACTTTCTCTAGCTGTTGAAGCCTTAGAATACTTACCCTGAACAAAGTTAAAGATGTCACCAGAAATAGGATCATTATATTCACCTTCTTTAGTATCTTTAATAGCAGCAGACTCTTCTGAATCCATTGCGTTTTCCATGTAGTCTTCATCCATTTTATTATCCATTAATATCCAAAGGTTCGATCAGCAACTTGAAAGCCGCTATTCTGTGCTGCAGGGTCAAAATCAAACAAACTGCTTCTGGGTCTTGTCATAATACCATACCTTAAAGCATCGTACAAGTGGTCTTCTGAGTTTGTGTCAACATCTTCTGAGTTATTTTTATCTAAAGGTATCGCAGGTATTTGGCTTATTATGTTGGTACAAGTGTTAAAAAAAACTAATCTAGGTTCTTCTGTAAAGTCATCTACTTGAAGTCTTCTGTGCAGTTCGTTCTTACCTGCTATACGTGATCCCTTGCTTCTATCTGAAGGTCTCCACCTACAACCCTTTTGAACCATCTGTTCTGCTAGTGAGGGGCCAGTGTCTCCACGATTATGCCACAAGGAAGAGTCAAGAACTCCGTATCTAATTTTTTCTCCATGCTCTGCTTCTAAGATCATGTCTGCTAAGTCAGTAGCAATTACTTTAGAGCAGTACAATTCTCTATAAACAATAAGTTGTTCGTCAGGAGATACTGCTATCCATACAACACCTGTATAAGAACCGTACCCATAATCGCAAGCTCTGAATCTAGCCCAACTATTTGGTATTTCAAAAGGCTCAATGACATGTAAGTTCCTGTTCCACTCAGTAAAAGCCGCTCCTTCATTGACATCCCAGTTTCCTTCCAGTAATTGTTTACGTTGATGTTCGGGTAGGGATAAAAGGTTAGCTTCATAAAGCCCATCTTCTGCCAAATAAGGGTTGTCAAACAAAGTAGCAGGTATAAACCTACGTTTAAAAAGAGGTTGTCCTTGCTTAGTGTGACCCTTGGGCCAAACAATGTCTTCACCTGTTTCAGGGTCAGTAGCATTAAAGGCTGTATTATTAACTGCAGGATCAACAAAAGTCTTTTTAACCCATGAGTGTCCTGCCCCTCCGGGGTTTGTTGTAGCCCTTTGATAAAGGTTAAGCCCACTGTTCCTAGTAGTACGTAGTCGTGACCTCATGTAGTTCCAAGCAAAAGGACTGGGCCACTGCGTAAGTTCGTCAAAGCCAATCCAGTTAAAAGCCTGTCCCTGATACCTAGAAACATCATCATCTCTGTCTAGGTAGCTTAACCAAAGAGATGCACCTGAAGGAGCTATCCAAGTCTTGTCTCGTTCAAGAAACTTAATTCCGGGAATTGCCCTAGGATAAAGCTGTTTAGATACTGAGATTAATTCCCTTAGTTCCTCCGTACTCCTACGAACCAAGAGCTTATTAGACAAAGGGTTGTTAAAGTACCGGACAGGATCAGCCAACATAGCAAAAGATTTACCACCTCCTGCTGCTCCTCCGTACAAGACCTCTTGCTCTGACGCAGACAGGAAGTCTGTTTGGGGGCCGGGGTTTGCCTGAAAAATAATGTCTTGAGCTTTTTCAACATCAACCGGAGCTGAAACCACTGTCGCTGGAACGGTTCTCTGTTCTACTGGCTTCAACGGCAAAGATTCTTTTTTCTTGGAGACGTTTCGCTTTTGCTTCCGCTTCTTTGTATCGCTGGGCGTAGTAGAGTGCATTTTCAGCGTCTGTCTTACGTTTTCTTTCAAGCTTTACTCTTTTCATTAGTCCGACATGAGAGATTGATCTGCCAGTTTGTTCACTTAACCAAATAGCAACATCACGATAGCTGTATTGTCTTAAGTGATTCTTTGCTATTTCTAATGCTTCTAACTCTTCAGTTACTGGCAAAAGTATATCTTGATCGGAAGGATCTTGTTCGTAACCAAAAGGAACTACTCGTCCTACCCTAACAACAGGAAACCAAGTTAGGCCACTGCTCATTTTTTCAGGCAGAGGTAATTTCCAAGTTTTATTAGTTTTCATTTTTAGCCGGTAAAATAAACAAAGGGCTTTCAGTTTTAATCTCAACCTTGTCAGTCTTTACAAAACCTGCACGGTCAAGAAAGTCCTTAGCCACTGAAATCTTTTCTTTGTTGCCTAGTTGTGTTGGGTCATTAAAAACTTCCATCATGCCATAAGCAAGACGTGTTCCAGAAGATGCAATGTACTTCTTTGTTGCTTCGTAAATCTCATCCTGCAATACGCTTGTAATACTGGTAGAAGAAACATTATCAGCATACCCAGCTAGCTTCTTAGCTTGTACAGGATTGCCTTGTGCCTCCTCAAACAATACGTTAAGAAATATTTGTTGTTTTTCTGTAAGATTTCTCATTCACACTCACATTTCTGGCAAGGACATTCACGATTCAATATTGCACATAAAAGACGATTTAAATATTTTCTCATGTTTTCTTCCTATAAGGTTTTACTTTAGCTGCAACTTTTTTCGGTTGAGCCACAAACTGCTTACCCGAAGCAGTGCCTTTTCGTTTGGCTCTAGTGGTAGAAGCATACTCAGAATCACTAAGAGACTTAATAGCTTTTTTAGGTAGGTATCTTTCACCTGTGGCCTTTGGCCCTTGTGTTGAGGGCTTCCCACTTTTAGTAGTCCAATCCTGCTTAGTCCATGATTTTAAACTTTTTTGACTGGCAGCTAGACCGCCCTCTTTCATATTAACTACTTTTTTTTTAACCTAGCTTGTACAGTCTTACTCAAATCTTTAAGATGAAACAACTTTACGCTTGTCTTGCTGTGAGCCTTACCTGTGTGTAAAGAGCCATCAGGCATTTTGTGAGAACTACCTTTATGTTCAGTGCCATCTTTCTTATAATGTTTTACACCCTTCATGATGTGTATCCTCCTCCTGCTGCTTTATAAGCTTTTGCAACCATTTGCGCCTTACGTGCAGACCACTTTCCCGGCGCACCACCTTTGCCACCAGCTTTTACTCGATTAAAAATTTGCTCACGTTTTTTAGGGTCTGTATAATTACCAGCCGCATTAACGCCCGACTTCTTCTTCTTTGTAGAACCTGTAGTTGATTTCACCACGTGTCATTCCTATATCTTTAAGCATTTCATCTGTCAGGTTGTTTAGCTGCCAGTATTCTGCTCGGCGCTGTTGGTGTATTTGTATCTTTTTAATTAATTTCTTAAACATGGTACAACTCCTCTATGTATTACCACAGACAGTTATACCATGTTTTAGTTTACAGGACTACAGACAAGATTGCAACCCCGTTATGTCTTTTCTTTAACGTGTCCTACCGATTATTTCCAGTAAGACCTTTAGGGATAGTTACGCCTTGACGTTTTAAAGATTTAAATAAACGATCTTTTTCTATCTTATTCAAGGAAGAAGGATCTTTTTTAAACTTACGCAAGTTTCTTTGTGAAAGAGTAAGTTGTTTAGGTTCTCCTCTATCTCTTAACTTAGCTTGACCTTTTTTTACGTCCTCCATGCTAGAAGGTGTTGGTCTTTTAGGTTTAATAGGAATAGGATTTGTAAATGTTCCCGGGTCTCTAGGATTTGCTAATGGGCCTCCGCGACCTGCACCACCTCTTCCTACTGTATCTTTTGGGTCTTTACGATTTGCTAATGGGCCTCCACGACCTGCGCCGCCTCTTCCTACTGTATCTTTTGGGTCTTTTTTCTTTACAGCTTTTGGACGAGCTTTAGGACGTTTAGATGTTGTAACTCCATCCTTCATACGACGAGCGCCACCGAGAGACTTAAGAAGCCCTGCCTTGCCCTTAGTACCTGCCTTACCGTCAAAACCAAGAAGGTCTCCTAGGAATGTGTCAGCAAAAGTAATCTTGCCGTCACCGCTAGTATCTTTTAACGCACGTTTTCCACCAAACTTAGGAGGTGATTTCTTTTTCTTCTCAGCCATTAGCCTCGTCCTTTTTTCATGTTATTAGCACTGCTGCGGGTTAAGCCACCATAGCTATACTTCTTCTTAGCCATACCACCCATATTCATTTTGCCAACACCGTCAGCAGCATAGGCAGGTACTTTTTTACCGTTTTTCATTACCATAGGTTTAGCTACAGAGCCACCGGGACTGTATGAAGAACCCATTCCACCCTTATTATACATAGAAGGTTTCTTCTTAGCCATCCCGCCTTCCATAAATCCAACACCTTTTTTATTAAATTTACCAGAGCGCCGAGTACGTACACTGTCATAATTACCACCCATTGCCGCTTCAACTGCTTCTTTAGTAGAAGGTTTAGATTTTGAATCTTTTAAAAGCTTTGCTGTTTCAGCTTTCATTTCTTTTATTTTATCCATACGTGCAGTACGGGCTGCTTGAAGAGCCTGCATTTCTTTTTCAAGTCTTTTAATCCTTTGAGGTGGAGATTCAGCACTATAATTAAGAGCTTTCTTAGCTGTCTTTGTACCAGCGCCTGTTCCGTCACCCTTGCGTACAGGGCCTTTTTTAGATTCTGCTTTTCTCTTATCAACTTTTCGTT
>Ga0308016_10001229_pt1 | contig 12854 bp, 2 predicted proteins | sample Neamet233_FD_203129 | JGI IMG/M metagenome (GOLD analysis project Ga0308016, IMG submission 203129) | Marine microbial communities from water near the shore, Antarctic Ocean - #233 | ecosystem: Environmental > Aquatic > Marine > Unclassified | place: Southern Ocean | collected 2014-07-28
AAGGCCAGAAAGAAGAATATCTACGGTTGCATCTGAACCATCAACAGTCCAATTCAATCCAATTTCAGCAAGTGGGTTCGAATAAGCGTCGAAAAACAGTGGATTAAGAGATAAGGCAGTATCTGACGGCAAAATCACACCTTCACCGTTTAAGTGTATGAAGGCCAATCTACCTGGTTGTGACTGCATTTGGAATACCGATTCAAATCGTGTCTCAGTCGATAAGTCAAACCAAGAGCCTTCAATTCTCCATGTCAACGTTTGTTGAGGATTGATTGTAGCATAGCCATCATATGAAAGGAATTGAGAGCTGTTTCCGTTTTCCATGGACAAGGAACCATTCACCATCCATTCATTACCGACAACATCGATTGCGGTGAATGTAACTGTGCTCTGTTCTCCGGCAACCAAAGTAACAGGCGTAAGTTGAAGAGATGTGTCAATCGCATTTCCATGAACCACTTCGACCATGAGCGTAGAAACTACACCGTCGTCAACAACACGAAGTTGGTGCATCCCCATTGTACCTGGCGTCCAATAGACTGCATCATTGATTGAAGCCAATCCTCCACTCGTTACACTAAAATTCCCGAGGGGTGGTGTAATCATCCCAGTATATCCTTGTGAATCAGTTCGCATTGCAGCGAGTTCATACGAAGTTCCTGCAGTGAATGTTTGGTCATCTGACACAACTACAACTTGAGAGAGAGCTGCATTAGCAGGTACCACTCTAATTTTTCCTGAGCCAGTGACATTTCCTGCTGCTATACTCAAGTTCCAATATCCTGGATGAGATGCTGTAAACCAACCTGAAGGAAGAATACTACCATTTTCAACAGTCCAAATTCGGTTACCGGCTTCAGTAATATTCATTTCAAAGCCATTGAGATCCAGAAGTTGAGGAGAGATAAAGAGAGAATACCCACTTCGAACTTGTAATCCTTCTTCGAAAACAAATTCAGATGGAGTTCCTGCGGTCACCACTATAGTTGAAACATGCTCCATCTGGTGAAGACGAGCACGAACAATGTAGGTTCCCACGTCTTGAGGGGTCCATAAAGGACTACCCACGCCAGCATAGTTTCCTTCAACAGTCCATACGGCATTCTGTGATAATTGAGTATTACCGCGGGCATCAAGAAGATTTGCAGAAAGAGAAACTGGAACCAATACATGGGCATTTAAACTTGTGATTTCAAGAGATTGACCCACACCTGCAGTCACAGTGATATTGAATGAGCCAACTAAGCTTTCATGAGTTGCTTCAATGGTAATTACTCCTGAACTCCAAGGATAAAACATTCCATCTGAAGAGATTGAACCGTTTGAGCAACTCCAGACGACTTCTCCAGTTGCAAGGTTGTTGACAGAATCATAGAGTTCAGCAGTAAACATAGTGACTCCATCAGACGAAAGCGTTGATACTTCTGCGATGACTTCAACTCGAACAGGAGCTCCTGCATGAGCAACACGTTCGCCATCGTTTAGTGTGGATGAGGTGACTGCGGGATTGAGTCCATGGAGGGAAAACAAAATGATGCAAAGCATGCAGAGCACACCAGTCCTACGTTCACTCAATGTTCGCATAATATCATCTTGACCTTCTACATCTATCAAAGATATGGCGGATTAATCCTTCCATTCGTCCCATTCGGCATCGCCTTCTTGACGGTAATACCATGTGCCATCTTCGTTTTGAGCCCATTCAGTGCCATCATCATCTACACGATTTTCTACTTGCCACGATGTATCTTCAGCCTCAGGCTCAGGCTCAATTTCCGGAACTTGCTTTACACCAGGCGCTGGACCGCTTGGTCCAGGTGCTGGGCCAGACGGAGTATTGTCTTCATCATCATATGAATATTCATCATCGTCATCATAGTCTGTATCTCCACCACGTAGGGTTGATACAAGCAATCCGAGAATGACAAGACTGACAAGAGCGATTAGAACTGCACCGACGTAGTAGAGTACCCCTCCTGCTTTGAAGAAGCCACCGACATTCCCTACAACTTCAATCGTTCGTTCTTCAGAAACTGTTCCGGCGGTAATCGTAACGGTCTGTTGACCATCGTCAAGGGTGATAATGTTCCAAACTCCTTGGCCTTGATACAACACTTCTGCACGGCCGGTCGCATCGACATTTGCACTCTTTGGTATTGGGATTTGGTTAAGATATACATCGTATGCCTTGACGGTTACTGTGAAATTGTTTAACTGGTCAATGGATTCAGAAGACAACTCAATCATTAGTGAATTGACGACAATTAGTGGATCAACTGAAATGTTCGACCAACTGACTACAGTTCCTACTGAGAAATTCAAAGTGTGAGGTCCCGCAATGGTTGCAGTATAGACATACGAGCCTTCATCTTGGCCTGCAGAAATATTCTCAACGGCAACTCCATTTTCAAACCATTCGACATTTTGTGGGAATAGGTTTCCATCGCCATCCTCCCCTGTGATGATTATCTTAATTTCACCGCCAGCGGTTTGTGCCTCAGTATCAAGGATAGCCGAGATAATGACCGCTTCACCATTGTGAACAATAATATCGACAAAGGTAGTGATGTTGTAACCAGAATCACTGATTGCTGAAGCGGAGATTCTCCAATTGCCAACCAAGTAGGCATCCCATCGCATGTTGTCATTCAGAAGTGAATCAGTGATGATTTCAACTTCAAATGGATCAGTATCAAGGTTGGTCAAAGACCAAACCAAGATGCTTGAATCGATTGAATTGGAATCCAAATCAGAAAGTTCGGATGAAAAATCAATGTATTGGTCAGCAGTGATATCAAAAGCGAGGTTTGGTGCAACATCTGAACCTACGCCATTAACACCTTTGGAATCTACGGCGGTCATATGAATTGAATTCAAATCGCCATGGGACACAGTGATATTAATCGCGACTTCGTGAACAATGAAACCATCATCGTATGTAGCAAGAATCGAATAAGGTTCAGCCGAGGCATAATATGGAACAAAGGTTGTTTCATCACCGAAAAGTTGCTCGAGTGAGGATTGTTCAAACCATTGCGAATGGGTAATAGACCAGTTCGCAGATATAATCCACCGGTTATCTTTCTGGTCGTATGCCTTTACTTTGACGTCAAGAATTTCATCTGCAGTAATATCAAACGATTCCCATGTGGACATGTTATCGTCTACAATCAGAATCAAGGAAACTATCACACCTGCTTGAACCGTGATGGTTATTTGCGAAGAAATAGTCTCATAATGTGCTTCGATAATCTTGGCGCCTCGTGACACTGGAGTCCACATTGCTGGCGCTCCAATCATCAATTGCCCATCTTGAACCTGAGTCCAATTTTCTCTTAAGAGAAGAACTGGCAATCGGTTTCCACGGACATCGATACGGGTCGTGTTAATCCAAATATGTTCATCAGCAGTAATGGAGGTCGTAGAGGCATCGAGTTCGAGACTCGCCATTTCGCCATGGTCAACATCAAGCATCAAAGAACCTTCAGCACCTGATGTAGAAGTCAAGTTCAAATGCCACATTCCGAAATGGTCAGGGAAGTATTCATCTGAAACTTCATTGTAGGTTCCATCGGTCATCGTCCAGGTGAGGTCGCCTGCTTCAGATACATCTGTTATTTCATTACCAAATTGGTCATGCAATACATGCGTGACAGTGCACCAAATACCCGCAGGAATGGCCCCTTGACAACCGTCCAAAACAAAGTAGGAAGGAACTCCTGTTTCGACCGTGATTGATACAACAGTCGTTAGCGTGGTACTTGTTAGGTCGACCCACGAAACTTGAACAGTTTGGGATCCACTTGCATAAGGAATAAACAAACCTTCAGTATTCGCATCCATACTACCATTACTCGGCAGATAGATGATTGATTGACCTGGAACAGTGTTACCATGTTGGTCGACAATATATGCAGTGATTTGTAAAGTATCATCAGCGGAGATAGTTGCCGATTCAGGCAGAACGACCAAGGCCACAGGAGCACCTGGAATCACGGTGACGATTTCGGATTTACAAATGATTCCAAAGCATGCGGATACAGTCTGTTGGCCTGAGGTATATGGAGTAAAGACGCCGGCCTGAGAAATACTTCCATTGCTCGCACTCCAAATGACTGGTGCGCTAATGGCCATTGATAAATGGTCGAATGCCACATAGGAGAAGGTCACTGAAGTATCAGCATCTGTAGTTGGGGATGTTGGAGTCAAATCAATTGAAGTCACATTTGTGTGATTCAACAGAATTTGTGGCCGATTGCTTTCGAAGCTATTTTCACTGGAAGCAAAGTTTGCAAGTAATGTCCCCCGATTTGGAGTAGCAACAATAATCCAAGCATTGTTGTTGTCAATTAACATTCCATCTACGCCGATGTCAAACCAAATCCAACGCTGTCCACTCATATCCAAGTCGACAAAAGTAGAAATTGGTGTCGCATCATAATCGACACCTGCTTGCATACCTGGTGCGCCCCATGCTCCAGTCGAAGCAGAGGAAGAAGCATTCCAAGTAGAGGAGGATTGAGCCCATTGACCATTGATAATACGGTGAACACTGAAGGTCATTTCATTCGCACCACCCGTGGAAACCCAAGAATCGAGGTAGAGCCCGACACTTGCAGAATGGATATTTGAATAGCCTGGAAGAGGGACTTGACTGTTGTCTAAGGCAAAGGTTAATCGCGCCTCAAGACCCGCATTCGCCCCCGAATAGGTTCCGAGATTCGTAAGTGCTGCATCTCCAAAATTCATCGAAGGGGAGGCTTCACTAAGGTGAGTTTCGCGAATATTGGTGTGTCCGAATTGAATCACTTCGTTGCCTGTTTGGAAGGTATAGGTGTAAGTCAAATCATTGTTATCTGTGTGATGTGGATCACCTATAGCAAAACTCCAACGTGATGACGAAGGGCCTGGTATCGATTGGTTGACACCTTGCACCCACCATGTAATCACTTCACCAGTGGTCAGAGAGTTTGCAAATCGGAATGAGGTCCCAACGATTTCAGCCGTCTCCCATGAATTGAATTTGTAGACGCCTGTTTCATTTGCAATCGTTACGACATATCCGCTAGCACCTGTTACAGGTGTCCATGAAAGAATTGGTTTGTCATCTGGTTGTAGAGTCGGACCGGTGAGATTGTAGAGAACTTGACCGTCTTGAGGCGAGGTCAAAACAGGTTGGCTCGGAGGCTGAATGCCATTGACGTTGTCGACATAATTCAGTATCAACCTTGGTCGAGATGATTCGTTGCTTCCCTCCGAAGAAGAGAATACATGATTGGTCGATGGTGTGCCCACTGTCTTCAACAAAACGGTCATGGTGAAATTGCCATTCGCCATATTATCTTGGGCAAGACTGGTGAGATCCCATTCAACCCAACCAGAGGCCGGAGAAAGCGTAAGTGTCGAACGTGTGATTTCATTTGTCATGCAAGCCACGTTCGGATTCCAAGTTATAGAAGATTCAGTGAATGGTGAACAGGCATGTGCGGAAATAGTTGTTGAGGTTGTTCCTGTAACTCCGTTACGATACAATCCAAGGAGCATCGAGGTTGGGGTTATGGTTGATGGCCAAGGCATCGCACTCAAATCGAATTCGAGATAAATCTGACTTTCACCGCTCCCGGATGCAGAAGTCCCAAGATTGAGTTGACTCGATGCGCCAAGGTTTCCAGTGGCTGAAGAGGAAACTTCAGCATCTGGGACTTGAGGGAGGAGTCCAGTTTGTGAGAAAATTGACCCACGCCTTAGTTCCACGGTATAGTTCCCTAAACCGTCTGCAACACCTTGGTCAACAGGAATGCGGAATGCATTGACATTCGACCAGTGCCCGATTCGATCATCTTGGTCACCACGTACACGCCAGTATTGCCATGCATCACCCTTCGATGAATCGGAGCGCGTAACAGTGAGGTTAAGGGCATCCCAAGTGGTATCGGTGATATTCCCCGCAATCAGTTCGTCAGTAGTTGCACATTCCAAGTCGTCAATCATTCGAGGGTCTCTTGAAGTACAAACAACCCATTGAGTTTGGTTCGAAGATGAACTTGACCAGTTGGTGTTGTATGTTTCGGCGCCACTTGGCATTGGAGCGGAGAGGTTCCAAAGCGTGGAACCATCGACTGGGCCGATATTTGTTGGACTCAAAGGCGACCAAGGTGTCGTCAATTCATAGGTCATTGTCAATTTCGGCCGGTTCGAAATGACTGAAGATTCACTGCTCGCAATGTAAGATGTTTCATCAATTGTGCCTTCGATTTCTTCAGGTTGGATGATAAGATTCAAGCTTTCTTGTCCACGTTCAATCGCGTGTTGGAGCATTGAGGTGATGTTAATTTCAAACACACCGCTGCCGTTAATCCAAAAGCCTTCAGTGTCAGGAATCTTAGAGTCTGCAGAATGGTAAGCGCCAACTCCAGACCATGAGGTTGTGTTGTTACCAGGATAAGCCCAATTTGAGGCTTCATTCCAACCAGTAATCATTTCAGAGACGGTAACAAAGATGTGCTCAGCACCAGATACAACAGTTAGTTCAAGTGTAGCATTGTTAATTTCATACGATGACGGAAGAGGGAGTGTTGAGAAATCAATTTCAATCAAGCCCGTTGAGCGCAATATACTGTTTGTTGAACTTTGTCCAACCGCAATAAATGATGCTGCACCATTATTTCCGAATGGGTTCCCCTCGTCTAATGTTGTGTCTTGGCTTATCATCGGATAGGATTGTGCCTCAATAATTGAGCCTTCTTGAAGCGAGACCCAAGCATGTGTTGAATCGATTTCTCCTGAGTCCGGATTAGGGAGATGGAAGAAAGTTGAGACACTTTGTGGACCGATCATTCCAGATTGTATTGGTTGAACAGTCCATCGAATAGTCTGAGCATGATTTAACGAAGCAGTAGGTGTAAAGGTAAGGTTTGGCAAATCAAACAAAGTTGAATCAATACGAGAATCATACGTGTATCGGCCTGCCATGTCGTCGCTCGCACTCTCAAAGATGTGGATTCGCCAAGCATCGACAGAATTTGGAGAACTGTGAGACCAACTGAATTCAGGGAGATCATTTGGTAACAATGCATGTGAGTTCAAATCCCAAGAGAGTGAATTATTTGCAGGACCAATATTAACGCCGGCCGTAGTAGGAACTGGGCTAGTACCATTAGACCAAGTCAAATTAAGCCAGGGGTGTTGAGTGGAAAGGCCTTCAGTTGAAGTAAAACTTACAACAGTCGGACCGTTTGAATATGCCGTGATGTCGTTGGAAGCATACAGTGCCAGCGAAAGGGTCGATGAACCTGAATCCAATGCTGCCTGAACTGCTTCACTCACATCCCAAGTCATCCAGTTCGCGCTGACTGATTCTTGCAAATCAACATACGGTCCAAGGTCGACACCAAGGTCGCGACCACCGAATTGTGACCAATTATTGGTTCCATCATACGTAGTACCGTTTGCACTTGTGGTCCAATTTTGATAGACAGGCCGAACAGCAATAGGTTCCCCAGACGAGGATGAAGATTCTGAATAGAGATTCATCTGAGCTGAGGTGACTCGAGCATTCATAGGTTGTGGAATTGAGTTAAGAGGTATTCGAATGAGAGAAATGGCTTGTCGGTTAAACGCTACTGCACCAACTTTCAATTGCGATGAACCGTTGTATGAATAAGGCGCAGCAGTTCCAGATTCGACCACATATGTATCGATGAAATTCGGGAGGTGCAGACTTGGCATCGCTTCTCTATGATGGAGTTCAACCGAAGCACACGAGCCATCTAGGCATGTTTGCCAAGTGGTCAAGTCTGGAATGGTGAATGTAAAAGAATTTGACCAATTTCCAATTTGGTTTGTAGAAGAAATAGCACGAACTCTCCAATACCATGAGGTACCATCATCTAAATCGGAAGAGGGCAGATATGAGAGATTCGTGACATCAAACCCGCCGTCGTTCCATGATGTTTTAGTTTGAAGCGAGGTTGAATCAAAGGTTGAAGTCGTATCAAATTGAACAGCCCAACCACCGCCGGAAAGATTGCTTCCAAATGACCAGGTGAGTAATGGACGCTTGTCAGGAGTTTGGTCAACGCCAGTCCCCATCGACCAAGCACCATTCAGAGGAGTCAGAGGTACTGGATCACTTGGTACGACGTTTGAACCCGGGACATAAACGAAACGCAATTCTGGTTTTTGGGCATCAGGAGATAAGCCAGGATATAATTCGACTTCACGACTTTGGCCGGTCCCAGCCCCGAGTATTCCAATCAAGAAATCAACACTGCGGTTATCTCGCATCGAGTTTTGAACACCTAAGGTAACATCCCACTCTATACGATCACCGTCAACATATGAAGTATTCAATTGAACGGAGTCAAGTAAAGAAGAACGTTCCCAACCTTTAGCGCCGGACATTCCCCAGTTGTTTGTACCATCATAAGTTGCCCAAGTAGCACCATCAGCGGTCCAGTTCTGTTGACGGCTTTCCCAAATTGCCACTTTCGGTGAATTCGAAGGGGCGCTTCCAATCATCATCGAGAGGTGCGCAGATTCAACAGCGTAACCAACTGGTAAAAGATTCGAACGCAAATTACAACTCAAGAGGCCCAAGGCTTCAATCGGAAAAGTGTTGAAAGCAATGAGGAGTTTTGATTCATCATCGTAATTTTGTGAAGGCGTACCGCTGTCAACAAATGTATCAAGGCATTCAGGGTAAAGGCCGTCATTCGTCCCATTTCCGTGCTTCATTCGGAATTCATATCGGTCCGCACCTAACCATGTGCTTTCGAGAGAACTTACGAGGAAACTCGATGCCGACCATGGGCCAAATCGCCCATCTGAATCCTGATATGCCATTCTCCAAAAGTACATATTACCGGCAGTCAAAGTATGGCTTCCGGTCATGTTGAGGATGCCATCGGTTGGAGTGAAATCATTGTCTACTCCGGTGTTTGAAACCCAAACGAGATTACGGAATTGTTCATCAGTTGCAAGTTGAAGAATCATTTCATGCGAAACAGAACTTGGGGTCCATGTTACAGAGGGTGTCAAATTCGCAGTGAAATTGTGACCGGATTGATTCCAAACAGCGGCCTCAGGAAGAGGCGCGGTTAAACTGACGTTTACCAAAGGTGAAGAAGGTCCCCACGCATAGGTAATCGCAACGACGGGTTTCTTGGCATCATCAAGAGTTTCAGATGAAAAGAACACGGCACTTTTGGTTCCAGTTGAAGAGTATGCTTCGTTTTCTCCACGAGCTGTAATCATGAAATCAGCACTGGCTGTCGAACCACTTTCGACCCACGTTTGCAGAACATCGGTGAATTCAAAACTGAATTCAGAACTGGTTTGTGAACCATTGATTTCTGTGTCGGAAGCTGTTGATGAATACTCTCGCCCACCGTTTGACCAAAGGTTGGTGTTTGAACCTCGATTCCAAGTCACTTCACTTTCAACCCATTGATTTGGCGTCATTTCGTGCATGGAGAGAAAGGCGTTATTCGATGATGTATCTCGGGTTAAATTCACTTGTGCATCAACAATTGTCGCATTCGAAGGAAGGCCAAGTAAGCCAAGATTGAAGCGGATATGAATGAATGATTCTTTATTCCCAGTGACACTGGTTTCGAGGAGGCTCGTGGAGCCATATTTTGAATTCTTGCTCAATTGATTTGAAAAAGAGTCTTCGATAAAACTACCGACTGAACCTAAATCGTCGACATCAACTTCGATACTTGCCGTGCCATCCCCGTTGTCGGTTACAGTATGGTAAGGGAGGAGGAATGTTTCTGTCACAGACCAATCACTCAATGTATTTGTAGAATCGATACTTCGTACTCTGTAATACACTTGAGTCCCATTTGAAAATTGCTCACTACTTGGAATCGTATACGTACCGCTTGTTGTCATGGTTGTGAAGGAATTCCAGAGTGTAGAATAATGCCATTCAAGGTCGTTTATAGTTTTGAATTCGTTATCGAGCGAGAGTTGGTATTCTACATGATCCCCAACCAAAGATGTGTATGAGAGCGTAGGAGTCGTGTCTGCAGTTAAAATCAAATCTCCATTCATCAATGCCATACCATCGACTGCGAAATCGGAAGTAACTGAACCACCGTTACCGGCTGCCGAAGCTGAAGTGACAAGAATAAGTTCTGGATGTGCGGCGCTGTTCATTGATTCGGAAAGTGTGCATTCGTACACAGAACCAAGCGCAGAAACGAGAATGTTAACCGAGGAGAGGTTGGTTGAGGCGGCATTCTGTGCAATTCCCGTGACATTGAGTGAAAAGGTTCCATTGCTCGAGGAACGGAATGGAGGGTCCCATGCACTTCGATCATTGGGGCCGTCAGCGCCGGGTGAAGACCATTGATTCGTAAGATTTGATTGTTCCCAAGTGGCATCACTGGCGTTCCATGCCGAAGGTGCTGCGGTATAGATTGAGATATCCGAGGATACAAGAGAGCTCTCATCACAGGCAATATTCAACGTGGCTGAATGAATTGTATCGGCTGAAGAAAAATTAATCTGAAATTCAAACAAAAGTCGACTCTCATATCCTGTGTCAGAGATGCCAAGTAATCCGGTCGAACTTTGATTATAATTGGTGCTAGGGTTAAACTCATCGATCGCAGTGTCAGTGGAAGCTGAAATTGTCGACGTGACGAGTGAAACGCTGTGCTGCTCGGCAAGTTCTGCTTGATAATCGATGGATTGTGGCAACAGTAAATCTGCAAATAAGAACATCAAAACGAGGAAAATTGTCAACGTGGTCCGAGGGGGGGCTGTCTCGCGTAGCATGGGGCTCAATGCGTTCAAGTCCTGCGCCATATACTGTCTTTTCCCTTCCGAGTCAATGGATTCCACCCAGGACTACAACAAATTGCCCTCAAGTAGAGTTTTTTCGCTCCGCTTTCCCTTAACTTTCCCTTAACTTTCGCTTCGCTTTCCCTTCACTTCCGCTTCGCTTTCTCTTCACTTTCGCTTCGCTTTCCTTCGATTAAAAGGAGAATGTTCAAGGAGGCTCGGCAACGACATCCATAGCATGAGCGAACTTTGGGTAGAAAGACACCGCCCTCAGTCCGTTGATCAAATCCGTGGACAAACAGCAGTTGTACAGCGTTTAACCATCTATTCCGAAAAGAAAGAATTCCCTCATTTGCTGTTTGCCGGCCCACCAGGCACTGGGAAAACAACTGCAGCAATGGCTTTGACAAAGGATGTGTTTGGTGCTGAATATCGCAGGAATTTGCTTGAGATGAACGCATCGGACGAGCGGAAACTGGAAAGTATTCGAACCAAAGTCAAACAATTTGCCCGAACTGCCCCATACGGTGGTGCTTCATTCAAGATTATTTTCCTTGATGAAGCGGACGCGTTGACCAATGATGCGCAAGGTGCGTTACGTCGAATTATGGAACAATATGCTGAAACATGCAGATTCATTTTGTCATGCAATTATTCTTCGAAAATAATTGAACCGATCCAATCCCGTTGTGCAGTGTTTCGATTCCGGCCACTGGCTGATGCAGATGTTAATGCCCAAGTCCACCATGTAGCAAAAGCAGAAGGCGTAGAATTAGCAGAGGACGCTGGAGAGGCTTTGACTCGTATTTCTCAAGGAGACCTTCGTCGCGCATTAACTGGACTTCAAGTGGCAGCAGCACTCGATATGGTCGTCACTCGTGAAATGATTTACGAAACTTCAGCGACTGCACCACCAGAGGCACTGCATCAATTTCTCATGGCCTGTAGGGATGATGGATTCCATGCAGCACGACGGCGGCTGAGAGAGTTGCTGGATAAGTATGGCCTTGCTGGAACCGATTTCGTGAATCAATTGCATCGCGAGTTATACACAGCCGATTTCCTCACTGAAGAAGCAAAATTGGACATGACCGAATGGATGGCTGAAGTCGATTATCGCCTAGTAGAAGGCGGGGGCGAACAAATTCAATTGGATGCACTCACCGCTAGACTTGTAACTCATTTGCGGACATAGATTCACTTTCACTTTCACCCATGGGGCGTTGGAAAAGAACTCCCTGCTGACGACCTCGGCAAGAATATGACGACCTTTGTTAATCGATGCCTCGACTTAATGTGCTGGACTGCAGTTGCACCTTTGATTCATGTATTTAGAAAAAGGCAATTACAAAAGCAAACGCAAGAACAACGCGATGTTCATCGAATTAGTCGTTTGCTCAACAACATACTGTTAGCGCACAGCGATTTACTTTCTTGAATCTGTGCTTCAGGAGACATCAGGAAGGATTTCAACGACTTTCAAAGTCCATTCATACACACGGCTGTTCTCCCAAGGGGAGCCTTGTTCAACAATAGTCACTGTAATTGTGTGTGTTCCAACAGCGAGGTCCGTCCCAACAAGCAGTGCGAACTCTTGGTCTAAATCGCCATGTGGTTTGAGTATTGAAGACGATTGAGTATTCGAGATTTGCCCGGTATTATTGCTGATCACTTCTAAATTATCCTTCCAAAAATCCAAGTCACTTTCTAAAGCAACTGCATCAGAATTTGTTGTTAACAATTCGGCGGTGACATTTGCCCCTTCGACATTCACGTTATCTGCCAATCCGAACAAAAGCCAAATATCTCCAGTCAATTCACCATCTTGTTGAACTTCCCAAGTGAGGGTACCTGATTCGCCAACACCTTCTGAGAAATTGAATTCACCGCCTTCATTTCGAACTAAAACCCATTCGCCGGCTAATTGTGGCGCTACAATGTCACCCAACGGTGGATTCACCAGTAGGAAAGCCATAGCCAAGAAGGTGAAGGTATGAAGAAAACCTGCCTTGAACCATGTCCCTTTCGTATATAATTCATTAAACGAATCAGGCAGT
>Ga0308016_10001237_pt1 | contig 12809 bp, 14 predicted proteins | sample Neamet233_FD_203129 | JGI IMG/M metagenome (GOLD analysis project Ga0308016, IMG submission 203129) | Marine microbial communities from water near the shore, Antarctic Ocean - #233 | ecosystem: Environmental > Aquatic > Marine > Unclassified | place: Southern Ocean | collected 2014-07-28
GAAAAGATCTTAAATGGCCTGCAGATATGTATCTAGAAGGTTCAGATCAACATAGAGGCTGGTTTCATTCGTCATTATTAGAATCTTGCGGAACAAGAGGAAGGGCGCCTTACGAGAGCATTTTATCTCACGGATTTGTTGTAGACGGTAAAGGAATGAAAATGTCTAAATCTGCAGGAAATGTTATTGCTCCTGATGATATTTTAAAAAACTATGGAGCAGATATACTAAGAGCCTGGGTTGCTTCTTCTGATTACGCTGAAGATTTAAGAATAGATAATACTATTTTAGCTCAACACGCTGAATCATATAGAAAAATTAGAAACACCTTTAGGTTCATATTAGGAAATATAGAAGATAGTTTTAAAAAACAAGATTTTGAGAAAATTGATCTAAATTCTTTCCCAGAACTAGAAAGATACATCTTAGGTAGAATGTTTCGTTTAGATCAAACTATCAAAGAAAATCTTAAAAATTACAACTTTCATAAACTTTATAAAGAACTTTTTAATTTCTGTTCAATGGAGCTTTCATCATTTTATTTCGACATAAGAAAAGATGTTTTATATTGTAATAATTTAGATTCAAAAAAACGTAAAGACTGTATTATTGTTTTGAACATAATCTTAGAATGCCTACTCAAGTGGTTAGCTCCGATATTTGTTTTTACAACTGAAGAAATATACAACTTAGTAAATAAGAGTGAAAAAAGTATACATGAAACAGATTTTCCAAAAATTCCAAATTTATGGGCCAATGTAGAGTTAGAAGAAAAATGGCAAGAGCTTTACCATATCAAGCAAGAAGTTAATATTGCTATTGAAGAAAAGAGATCAAATAAAGAGATAGGATCAAGTCTTGAGGCAGATATTTTAATTTATGTTAACGAAAAAAAATTTAATCTCTTAGAGGGCTTAGATTTAGAAGAATATTTCATAACATCTAAAGCCAAAAAAATTAAAGATCCAAAAAATGAATTAAAAGTTATTGTAAAAAAAGCCAACGGGAAAAAATGTATCAGATGCTGGAAAATTTTAGAGAATAAATGTTTAAGATGTGAGGAAGCTAGCAGTAAAACAAATTAATTATATGAGTTTTTCTAGAAATTTAAAAAATAAATTTTTCACAAAAGAAATAATAGCTCCACTACTAATAATTTTTTTTATTTTTATTTTAGATAGAGCTACTAAGATAAAAATTATAACACATCAAATAAATGATACCGGAAGTCTATATGTAAATGATTATTTAAATTTTGATCTTGTTTGGAACACAGGTATTGGTTTTGGTCTACTTAGTCAAAATGCCAATATTTACTATCATGGAACTACTTGCTTAATTTTTTTTGTTATAGTTTTTTTAAGTTATTTAGTTAGTAGGTCAAGTTTCCACGAGAAAAATTTATATTCTTTAATCCTAGGTGGCGCATTTGGAAATTTTTACGATAGATTGTTTTATTTTGCAGTGCCTGATTTTATAGATATACACGTTAATGATTTTCACTGGTTTACTTTTAATATTGCAGATATATTTATAACCATAGGAATCTTATTTTTAATTAGTAAAGATTTAATCTTAAATAAAAAATGAAAAATATAAAATTTATATCTAATTTGCTTGTATTAATTTTTTTTTTAAATAGCTGTTCTAGTTTTAGTGAGGCTGGCAAAGTACTAAGAAATGAAAAAATTAAATCAACAGATGAATTCTTAATTAAAAAGAAAAATCCCCTAACTCAACCTCCAGACTTTGACACTATACCCACGCCTGGGGAAGTCGTAAATAAAGCTGACAAAAAAGGAAATAGCATTGAAAAAATTCTTAATACTTCCCAATCTAAAGAACGAAAAAATTCAACAAAGTCCTCATCAACAGAAAAATCAATTTTAAACCAAATTAAAAAGTGAACAAAGAAATAAAAAATTTTTCACTAAAGAACCACATTAAAAAAAATTTTTTTAAGACAAAATTATACAAAAAAGATAAAATAAAGTTAGATAGGGTTATAAAAAAAATTTATAAAGATATAGACATCAAGAAAAATACATATCATGTATTAAGCAAAAAATTTGTTTATAATTTTAGTAAATCTAGTCTAAAAAATTTCTTAAAATATAAATCTGTTGTAGTTATTGGCATGGGGGGTTCATCTCTTGGTGCTAAAGCTATTTATTCTTTTTTGAAGAAAAAAAGTAAAAGAAAGTTTATTTTTTTTGATAATTTAGATGAGTTGAAAATTATAGAAACAAAAAAAAAAATAAATTTAAATAATAGTCTTTTTATTATTATTTCTAAATCTGGAAATACTATTGAAACATTAATTAATACTAATTTATTAAAAGATAAAATTAGTTCTAAAAATGCCATTATTATTACAGAGCAAAAAAATAACCTATTGAGCAACTATGCTAAAACTAAAAAAATATTACAGATAAATCATAATGATTATATCGGGGGAAGGTTTTCAGTTCTTTCTGAAGTTGGAATAGTACCTGCTTTTTTTATGGGTCTTAAAATAAATAGTTTTAGAGAAAACATTTTGTCTTTTTCTAATCTAAAAAGAAATTCAATTTTAACTGAAAGTGTTGTTAAGTTAGCACACATTTATAGCTTGAAAAAAATAAGATCTATCATACTCCTTAACTACGCACCTCAGTTAAATGACTTTCTTTTCTGGTGTCAACAACTAACAGCTGAAAGTCTAGGAAAAAAAAATATTGGTATATTGCCAGTTGTTTCCCCTGCACCACGTGACCATCATAGTTTATTGCAATTATACTTAGATGGGCCTAAAGATAAATTATTTTACATCTTTAGCATTGATGTAAATAAAAGCATGAAAACAAATGATAAAATATTTTCAAAACCTTTTCGTTTCGTAGAGAATAAAAAAATATCAAAAATTATTGATTCTCAAAAAAAAGCTTTAATAGAAGTTTTAAAAAAGAAAAAAATACCATTTAGAGAGTTTAGAATTAACAAAACTAACGAGAAGGTGCTAGGAGAATTATTCTCCTATTTTATTCTTGAAACAACTTTAGTTGCGAGTGTTTTAGACATTAACCCATTTAATCAACCAGCTGTAGAAGAAATAAAAAATTTAACTAAACGTTATCTAAGTTAAAACATCCAAAAATTACCTTAGACCTGCCATATTTCTTTATTGTAATAATATTTATTATCTCAGACAGAGAATCTTTTGATATATCCTCTCGATGAATAATAATTATATTGTTTTTTTTAAACATATTAGAATTTTTAATTATTTTCAACTCCTCAGTGAATAAATTTTCTTCAAAGGGTGGATCTAAAAAAATAATATCATATTTATTTATTTTATTTAATTGATTTAAAAAAGTAAAAATTTTTGTTTGAAAAACCATACTTTTTTTTTCAATTTTTAGCTGCTCTATATTTTTTTTTAAAATAGTGAGAGCATGTTTGTCATTTTCTACAAAAGTAGTTTTTTTTGCTCCTCTAGATATACATTCAATCCCAAACGATCCTGTTCCTGAATAAAGGTCCAAAACATTTGCATTTTCAAAGGAAACATCAACTAGATTAGAGTGTTTTATAACGTTAAAAATACTCTCCTTTACGAAATCTCTAAGTGGTCTAGTAGTATCAGATTTTAAAAAATTTATTTTTTTACCTTTTAAAAAACCACTAACAATCCTCATTTAAATTTAATTACCCTCCAACCAATATCTTTTCTAAAGAACCCGTGTCTCCAATTAATTTTTTTTATTATTTTAAAAATTGAATCTCTAATTTTAGAAAAAGAATTTCCTAAAACAACTATATTTAAAACTCGCCCACCATTTGACACTAAAGATCCATCAATGGTCTTAGTCCCGGCATGAAATATAAATGAATTTTTATCTAACTTGACCTGTTCTAAATTAATAAATTTGTTAATTTTATATTTATTTGGATAGCCATTTGCACAGAGTACCGTAGTCATACATTTATTTTTATTCCATTTGATTTTAATTTTATTAAGTTTATTTTCTAGTGCTGCTATTAGTATCTTTACCAAGTCAGTTTTAAGTCTTGGCATTATTACTTGGCACTCAGGATCTCCCATTCTAACATTATATTCAATAAGGTACGGTTCATTATTTTTGACCATTAAACCAACATACAAAAAACCAGTGTACGAACTATTTTTTGTGCTTAAAGCTATAAGTGTAGGCTTAACAATTTTATTTATTATCTTTTTTTCTAAACTTTTGTTTATGATAGGAGACGGAGAATATGCTCCCATACCTCCTGTATTTTGACCTGTTTCATTTTCTCCAACACATTTATGATCTTGCGCAGAACCTATAAATGAAAAATTTTTTTCATCTACAATTAAAAAATAACTAACTTCTTCACCTTCTAAAAATTCTTCAAGTACAATTTTTTTTGACGTTTTGAATTTACCTAAAAATATTTCTTTAGTAAATTTCTCAACTTTCTTTTTAGAATGACATACAGCAACTCCTTTTCCTGATGCTAACCCATCAGCTTTGACAACGATAGGCATATTATTTTTAGCTAAAAATTTTTCAACATCCTTTTTGTTTTTACATATTTTAAATCCTGCTGTTGGAATATTATATTCCTTACATAATGATTTCATAAAAGCTTTAGACCCTTCTAGTTTGGCTGCATACTGGTTTGGCCCAAAAACTTTTATTTTATTTTTTTTTAAAAAATCTACTATTCCTTTTACTAGTGGTAATTCAGGCCCAACTATGACTAGATCTACTTTATAATATTTGATGGCTATTAATAATTTTTTGAAATTTAAATAATCTATATCTAGATTATTAGCAATATTAGACATGCCCGCATTACCAGGTATACAATAAATTTTATTTGTTAGCTTAGAATCGTACAATTTTTGACAAATTGCATGTTCACGTCCCCCGCTACCTATTAAAGCAATATTCATATGAAAATATATATTATATATACTATTTCAATATATGAATAAAAAAAAAGCCGTTCTAAAATATAAAGCAAATACTTTTGATATTATAGAAAATGGACATTACGTAGTTTGTGCTATTTCAAAAAAACAAATACTGTTAGAAAATTTGAATTATTGGAGCGTAGAGCTGCAAGAGGCATACTATTCACCAGTTGAAGCACAAATAAAATACGAAGAATTAAAAAAATAATAGCAATTATTTCCAGCGATTGTGAGTCCATATCCATTGCCCAGCATCCTTAGATATCATTTTTTCAATTATTTTATTTAACCTTATAGTAACGTTCAATTTATTCACCTCAGAACTTTCGTCTCCCAAAGTCTTTATTGGCTCATATATTTCCATTTTAAAATTGTCTTGATTGCTCCTAGCAATATAAATTGGCACAATATCTAATTGATATTTTGTTGCTAGCTGAGCTGGCAAAGTAGTTGTTAATGCCATATGTTCAAAAAAAGGAAATCTTCTTCCTTCACTCACACGTTGATCAATCATTAGGGCTATACTAGAGTTATTTTGTATATAATTTATTGCACTCTTGACGCCGGCGAGACCTTTTTTAATTTGGTTTTGGCAGATATATTTTTTCCTAATATACTCCATAAAGGGATTTAAAAAAAAATTATTTAGGGGCCTGTAAATAGTAGCTAGTTTAATATTTCTTTTTGTTAATTCCATTGACATTAATTCAAAATTTGCAAAATGACCAGATACGAAAATTACAGGTTTTTTTTTTTTTATTATTTCTTGTAAAATGTTCTCTCCAATTATTTCAATGTGAGAATTATTTTTTCTGAATTTTTTAAGAAACAAGTACTCTACAAAGATTTTACCATAGTTTGACCACATCATAAATTTTATTTTTTTTTTTTTATTTTCATTATAAGAGCCCATAAATTTATTTAAATTTTCATTAGTTATCTGATCTGATTTTATAAGTGGGCCTATTTTATTAAAAAGAAAAGAAAAAAAAATTCTCGATAATCTCAAACCAATTAATTTTATTAAAAAAAATAAAATATAGATAGTAATAGCTTGAAAAAAATATTTTACAGTTTTGATCATAAGTATTTGCTAATTTCTTTTTCGAAGGTATTTTTATTTAATAATTCAAGATTTACATTTAGGTATTCTATTTGCGGTAATTGAAAGTGCTTCATTCTAAAAAAATCTTTTTCTGTAGTTATAAGCTGTAAGTTATTTTTAATTGAATAATCTATTAGTCGTTTTAATTCTTTTAATGAGTAATTATAATGATCAGAAAATGATATTTTTTTTTTAATAGTTAGATTATTTTCTTCCAACAGATTAAAAAAATTTACAGGATTTCCAATACCAGCAAAAGCTAGAAGATTTTTGCTAGTAAATTTTTGAAGATTAATAGGCCTATACTTCGCGTAGTAAATGCTTACATTTTTTGAATTTTCTCTTATTACTTTTTCAAATTCATAGTTTTTATTTCCATTAATTATAATTATTTGACATTTTTTTATTGCAGAAAGAGGCTCTCTAAGTGGACCCGAAGGTAAAGTCATTCCATTTCCAATTAATTGTTTCTCATTGAAGCATAAAATATTCAAATTTTTAGCAATTGATGGGTCTTGAAAACCATCGTCTAATACTACGCAGTCAAACTTATTCATCTCAGCCTCTATAATTGCTAGCTTTCTTGTAGCATTTTTAAATAATTTTATATTTTTTGATTCAATTAATCTAAACTCATCATTATGTTTTTTGTAGTTTTTTTTAATTATAGCTGTTTTTTTTCCTAATTTTTTTAATATTTTTACTATTTCTATAGACACGGGTGTTTTCCCAGTGCCACCTAAATAAATATTACCAACACATATAACGGGTATCGAGAATCGTACTTTTTTAATAAAGCTATTTTTTATTGCAATTAATAATTGAAGTGAAAGAGATATAGGAAACAACATAAGTGACATTAGGTTATTTTTTTTATTCCAAAACTTAGGCTTAAGTAATTTCATTTTTTATTCTACAAATTTTTTTAAAACTTCAGTGGTTTGTTTTAGTATTTTTTCTCCATAGGCATCTAACGTTCCTATTAACTCTTTATCTATATTTACTTGATTTTTAAAACTTATCAATAATTTATGAGATAGCTCATCCACATTATTTACCTGCTCCGAAATACCATAAGAATTTAAAAGTGTATAAATTTCTTTAAAATTATAAATATATGGTCCATGAAATATTCTACAGCCTGCTTTTGCAGCCTCAATTGGATTTTGTCCACCCGTCAATTTTAACTTTTTATTAAAAGATTTTCCGATAAAAATATTTTCACAGTAATTGAAATATTTAGAAAGAACACCAAATGAATTAATTATTAAAATCTCTGTATTAGCATCTACCGTATCATTATCGTTTAGAATTTGAGCATTTAAATTATATTTGTTAGATAAATTTTTTATATATGAAACTCTGTTGATGTGTCTTGGGACAATGATAGTTAAAATATTATTATATTCTTTTTTAATCTCCTTATGTGCCTTTAAAACGACCACCTCTTCCCCAGCATGAGTGCTTGCAGCACACCAAACCTTAAAACTATCTAATATTTTTTTATTATCTTTACTAAGATTCTCTAATTTATTTTTAAATGAAAATTTTAAATTACCTATATAATTTAAATTTTTTACTTGAAGTTTCTCTAAGTTATTTTTTGATTCCTCACTAGACGCAAGACATAAATCAAAATTATTAAAAATTTTTTTGGCAAAGGAAGAAAATATTTTCCATCGATTGAAAGTTTTCTTTGTAATTCTAGCATTAATTAAGATTAGAGGGATTTTTTTTTCTTTAATTTTAAATAAATAGTTTGGCCATATTTCAGAGTCTACAAAACAGACTAGATCAGGTTTCCAAGAATTTAAAAAATGTCTTGATAAATGTTCGGTATCTAGAGGAAAAAAACGGTGTATTACGTTTGTGTATTGATTTAATTTTTCTTCAAATAATTTTGACGAACTTAAAGTCACGCTAGTAATTAAAATATTTATATTTTTGCTAGATTTATTCACCTCATCTATTAGTGGTAAAATACTTAATAGCTCACCTATACTTGCTACATGAAACCAAATTAACTTTTTAGAAGGATCTCTATCAATGTTAAAAGAAGATGAAAAAATTTTTTCTTTATATCTTAAAGAATCTTCTTTTTTAAAAACTAACCGGAAAAAAATTAAAATTAAAAATATTGGAAATAGTAAAGTTGTTAAATATCTATAAACAATTAGCATTCAAACTATTTTAACTGTTTCTCATATAAAGATTTGTAATCATTAGAATTTTTAATTAATTGATCATGATTACCAGTGTCAATAATTGAGCCATCTTTTACTACAAAAATTTTATTAGCATTGTGTATCGTTGATAGTCTATGCGCTATAACAAGTGTGGTTTTATTCCTAATTAAATTCGAGATAGCATTTTGTACCACCTCCTCCGACTCTGCGTCTAAAGATGAAGTAGCTTCATCTAAGAGAATGATGGGAGATTTTTTTAAAACAGCCCTGGCAATTGACAATCTCTGTTTTTGACCACCAGATAACCTAACTCCATTCTCTCCTATTATAGTATCGTACCCAGCAGGTAGTTTGTCGATGAATTCACTCGCTGCTGCATAATCACAAGCCTCAACCACATCTTTATGTGAGGCTTTGTTATCCGCATAGGCAATATTGGCTTTAATTGTGTCATCAAACAAAACAACATCCTGGCTAACTAAAGATAAATTTTTTCGAAGAGATTCTAAACTAATTTCATGAATATTTTGACCATCAATAAAAATTTTTCCATTTTGCGACTCATAAAAACGAGGCAATAAATTAATGATAGTACTTTTGCCAGCTCCACTATGCCCAACAAAAGCAGCCATGGTTCCACCTTGAATTTCTAGATTGATATTTTTTACTGCTTTCTCTTTTGTATTAGAGTAATGAAAACTAATATCTTTAAATTGAATATCACATTTACTGATTTTTAAACTAGGTAGATTAGGGTCATTTTTTGTTTCTATTATTTCATCGTAAACAGAAAACAATCTTTTAGCGGCCGTGGCACCTTGATGAACTACCATATTAATCGTAGCTAGAGAACGAATTGGCTGGTAAGCAAGCATCATAGCAGCTAAAAAAGAAAAAAAATTATTAACCTCTAGCTCTCCTGATCTTATTAATATTCCAGAGTACAAAATAAAACCAGCAATCATAAAGCCAGTTAAAATTTCCATTATAGGAGTTGCTCTGATCATTATTTTAGCTATTTTTATATTTTTTTCAACAGACTCATTAACAATTTTTTTTGCGTTCTCTCTTTCTATTTTTTCTGTTTGGTAAATTCTAATCATTTTAGCTGCTTTAAAGATTTCTGAAAAAAAAGTAATCATAGTTCCTGACTTGTCACTAGCCTCTCCCTGAGCCTTACCTATTCTTTTTCCAAGACTTTTCGCAATTAACGAAGCTAGGGGCATCATCAAAATTGCAAAAAGAGCTAGTTTCCAATTTTGGTAAAACATTACAAAAACTAATGCTGCTAATGTAAAACTATCTTTCATTATGTTTAACACACCAGTGCTAACAAGATTCGTAACAGCACCTGCATCAAACATAAGATTTGAAATAAATTTGCCGGAGTGTTTATTTTCTAAGGTTTTGATATCACAAAGTAATATATTATCTGCAATCTTTACTTGAAGTTCACCTCCAATTCTTGACCCTACTTCAATAATGAATATTCTTGCAAAATAAAGAGACAATCCTTTAGTTGAAAAGGCAGCAATAATACAAATTGGTATAATCCAAGCATAAGTAGTGTTTTTATCAATAAAAATTTTTTTTACAGCAGGGTCCAAGAGAAAAGCTGTAGCGGAGGTAGCACCAGCCACTAGTATAGAAAGCAATAAAGAGTATATTATATATCTTAATTTTACTTTGATATGACTGTGATACAGACGCTTAAGTATAATTATTATTTCATCATTTTTCATAGGAAATTTAGTTAATTAGAAAGATACTTGTAGCTAACAGTAAACCAGAAATATTATTCACTTTAAATGCGTGCAAACATTTTTCTGGACTGTGTTTTTTAAATTTTACTATTTGATACATTAAACTTAAAATAAAAATTATAATTAAAACCGTAGGACTATTTAAACCAAGTTGACCATAAAACAAGCTGAGTATTAGAAAAGAGCATAAAAAATAACAAATACTAACAAATAACTTTATATTTTCTTTAAATTTAATAGATGTTGACTTAATGCCAATTATTTCATCATCCACAATATCTTGAACTCCATAAATAGTGTCATACCCCAATGTCCAAAATATGGCTGCAGCATAAAGTATAATTATCTCAATAGAAATACTATTACCCATAGCTGCCCATGCCATGACTATACCCCAGTTAAAAGTTAACCCTAAAAATAGCTGAGGCCAATAAGTTATTCTCTTCATAAAAGGATAAGAGAACGCCAAACCCATAGATGTAATACCTAAAATTATTGTTAATAAATTAAACTGAATTAAAATAAAAAAAGCTACAGCACATAAAACGCAAGCGTAAAACAAAGCAAGATTTAAAGAAATTAAACCGCAAGCAAGAGGCCTATTTTTTGTTCTTTGAACTTTCTTATCAATATCTTTATCAACAATATCGTTAACAATACATCCTGCACTTCTCATCAATACTGAGCCTAAAAAAAATAAAAAAAGATAATATAAAAATCGATTTAAATTTTGATCGACAATGTAGGCGTAAGCTAGCCCCCAGGCACAAGGCCAAAAAAGAAGCATGATGCCAATGGGCTTGTTTAATCTTGTAAGATTTATAAATATTTTTAAATGAGACATGGGCGAATAATTACTTGTAAATACCAAACACTACATACATAATCAATTTGATTCGATATGGATATAGATTACACAGTTGCAGCATTAATGTTTCCAGCAATACCTTTAATGATGACTATGTATAGCAACAGATTCCATACTTTAAGTAGCTTAATTAGAAAACTACATGATCAGTATATTTTTGAAAAACGTACACCACCTGAGTGGGAAAATCAGCTACATGTTTTAAACAACAGAACCAATATATTGAAATATACAATGGGTTTCGCGGCTTTCGGTTTCCTTTTTAACATGACAACTGTTTTGTTGCTCTATTTAGGAACCCTGCAAACAGCTAGAATAATTTTTGCCGGGTGTTGTATTTGCATGATAATTTCAATTTTTTTATTTTTACAAGAAATAAGACTTTCAAATCAAGCGCTTAAGTATCATTTGAGTGATATGGATTCAATGAAGAAGGATTTGTAGTTTTATTTTTTTTCTAGATTTTTTTTTTTAAACAATGAAATTCCACTGCTAATTTTATGGTTGTAAGATTCTTTAAAAGCTTCTAGTTGCCAACCTTTCATTCTTGATAAGCACGATTTAATATTTTCTGATTTCCACTCAATATTTGTATTCTCATTTTTCCATAGTTTTTTTTCTTCTTCTGTACGAGCACAACCATAACAATAACCAGTCACAGGATCAGTTTTACAAATACTGATACACGGTGAAATTATTATTTTTTGCATTAAGGGATTAATATAGCCGGTCCATTAATTTTTCTAGATTCTAAATCTAAATGAGCTTGCATAGCTTCCTTCAAATCATACTCTTTAAATATATTTATTTTGATTTTTCCGAATTTAACTTGTTTAAATAATTCTTCTGCACCTTCAACCACTTCATCTCTTGTTGCGTAGTAATCTTTCATTGTTGGCCTAGTAAAAAATAAACTTTTTGGCTGAATATTTTTGGGTACATTCAATGGATCTAAAGGACCTGACGCATTACCAAAAGAAACCATGGTTCCTCTGGGTTTTAAGCATTCCATAGAGCCTTGAAAAGTATTTTTACCAACGCCATCATAAACAACTGATACGCCTGCTCCATTGGTAATAGCTTTTACCTCTTTAACAAAATCTTGCTGCGTGTAATTAATTACGTGGTCACAGCCATTTTGTTTAGCGATGGCAATTTTTTCATCTGATCCAACGGTGCCAATTAATTTACATCCAATTCCTTTTGCCCACTGTGAAAAAACTTGGCCAACACCTCCTGCAGCGGCATGAAAGAGAACAACATCATTTGAGTTCAGTTTATAGGTTTTACACAAAAGATAGTGTGTCGTTAAACCTTTTGTCATTATACATGCAGCTATTTTATGGGAAATACCGTCTGGAATTTTAACTGCTATTTGAGCTGGAAATACTCTCTCTGCAGCATATGCGCTAGGAGATCCACCTGCATAAGCAACGTTGTCTCCAACACTTAAGTCTACAACACCAGATCCAACGTCTGTAATTATTCCAGCACCCTCAAGACCTATGCCGCTTGGAAGTGGGACAGGATACAAACCAGATCGATGATAAGTGTCAATATAGTTTAGGCCGATTGCAATATTTTTTACTTTTATTTGATCCGGTCCTGGAGATGTTAGTTGAATATCTGTTAATTCTAAGACCTCTGGTCCACCTGGTTTTTTAATTATAATTGCTCTAGTCATTAATATTTTGCAAACGTACCATTGTGATAATCTTGAACTGCTTGAAGTATCTCTGCTTTCGTATTCATAACGAAAGGTCCTCCTCTTGCTATAGGCTCACCAATTGGACTACCCGCTATAAACAAAAACTCACTTTTCTTATTAGCTTTTACTATCAATTTATCACCCCTGTCTAATAGTATTAGATTAGAGTTGTTCGTTTTATTATGTTTGTTTTTTCCAATAGATAAGTCACCTTTT
>Ga0308016_10001241_pt1 | contig 12773 bp, 9 predicted proteins | sample Neamet233_FD_203129 | JGI IMG/M metagenome (GOLD analysis project Ga0308016, IMG submission 203129) | Marine microbial communities from water near the shore, Antarctic Ocean - #233 | ecosystem: Environmental > Aquatic > Marine > Unclassified | place: Southern Ocean | collected 2014-07-28
ATCAGTACTATTATAAATTTCTATGTATTTATTACTTGCTGATCCTTCAGCATATTCCGAAATAAACAAATCTTCTTCTAAGGGTATTTGAGCCCCTACTGTTGCTGAAATAGTATATACTTCATCACCGCTATTGGAATTTGGATAATTTGCGGCTAATCCTGATGCACTAAAAGTGATATCACCTATATCCGATGCTGGAGCGATCCAATCAAAAACCCAACTACCAGAAGCTCCATCTGAAGAGCTAGTTGGTGCACTTTGCTGGATATAATTTCCATTAATTTCTGCTTGCGAAGAGTTCTCATTCAGTAATAAAGTTCCCGCAGCGGTATTTTCTACTTGTGCTATTGCTTGGAAACCATACCCTGAGCTACCTTGTCCGTCGACCGTAACTGTAATCTCATAAGTCGTTCCCGGAACATAGCTTTCGGGAAGCCCTGTGAAAGAGACAGACCCATTTCCTGCATTAACGGTACCACTGTGACAAGAAGTACAATTATTAAAACTAGGTGCATTATTTGCGTGACCAGCATTTGGACCGCCAGAGTTGGCAAATAAAATGGTTAGTGATATAGCAATAATTGTTAAGATTTTCATTTTTTTCTCCTTTAAAATATTCTATAAAATAATACTCTTTAGAATACCGAATTACTTAATTAATAAAAATTTTCCTTCCTTTATTTTTCCTGAATTTCTATCCTCAACCGTAAACAAATAAAGACCTGACGCTGTTGCTTGATCATACATTGTTATCATATCCCAAGCATGTTCACCACCTGGCATAAGTGGGTTCTTTTTTGAATCAATATTCCGAATATCTTGCCCTTTATATTCAGAATCATGTTGAATAATATCTACTAAATCTCCCGCAAGAGAAAAAATCCGTATTTCAGACTCTTGAGGTAGATTTCTAAACCAAATCATTTTCCCTCGACTAGAATTATCATCCCATAATGCCTGCCCTCTGTATGGATTCGGATAAACAGTAGGCTCGCCCACCCAACTGCCTTCAACCTCCGCTTTTTTCCCAGGATAAACGTAGAGACGATTTGCAAAAAGAGAACTTTCCAAGCTGGCTAAATTTGCAGCAGGGTCACCTTGATCATATGCCGTAATAGAATAATAATTGAGCCAACCATCTTTAACATTTAAATTCTCAAATTTATAGTGATAATAACTACCGCCGATAAAAAGACTGTCTTGTTCACCGGATTCATTAACTATTCGAACTGAAGAGAAGCCTGTATTATAGCCCAGTTCATTTACAAGATCGACCTCTTGAAGTAATGAAAACTCGCCTAAAGATTCATTATTTGTTTTTCTTGCACCATAAATTCGATAACCTTCAAAATCAGCTTCTTGGCTTATTGGATCTAAAAAGTCTTCAGCATTTTTTTGCCAATAAAGAGTTATCTTTTTTGAATCTACATCCAGGTACAAGTTAGGTGAAGGAGGAGGAGCAGGTAGTATGTACCTATCTAAAATTTGATTGTCATTTATATCTTCGTCTTCTTCTAAGATATTATTTCTATTTTTATCTTCACCATCATAGGCTTTTTGCGCCCAGTCATAGTTTACATACATTTTTTCTCTTCTCTCTGGCGAGTCACCATTGGCGCCATCATCCCACATCGCACAAACTATTACAAATGAAATACTACATGAGTCTCCTGGCTCTAATGACCACATCGTCGTATCAACATTTGGAACAGATCCAATCGGGCCAGCTGACATTAGAAATAGCCAACTGCTTTCTGAAGAAGGATACCCTTCTGAGGTATATTCTGGTCCAGATCCTTTTGGAACCGTAGAAGACATTTTGTCATATCGCTCATTATCATTAATAGGCATACTATATGCAGGAAAATCACTATTACTTGAATTTGTCCAGACCCATTGATTATACTGAGCTTTTAGATATTTTGAATCTATAGAAGATCCCAAAATAGACATCCCTAAATAAGATTCAGCCCAACCATCATCACCATCTGTGTCATATTGATATGCTATGTTTCTTTTAAAACCGGCAAGGTCTAACGACTCATCATATCCATTTAAATTATCATACCAAGTAAATCCACCTCCTGGTGAATAATAATCCGTGTAGTTAAAATTTGCAATTGAAGGGTCTGCCCATATCCCAGCATATAAATCATTAATTGTTTTTTCAGATTGATTTTTAAATGTATAATTCAAAATCACAAAGGCATCGGCATAAGAGTAATTCCACGCATAGCTTTCAAGACGAATATCTATACCTAGGGGATTATGGTTTGGTATCCCCAAGTTATCCGTCGGAAGGTCTCCATAATCTTTAAAGTTAATTATCATATCTTGATGAGAAGTCGCATAAGGAGAAAAGTATTTAGCCATAGAGTCCTGAGTAGTTGAGGCAATTGAAGATTGGATAGTAATTGGTGATTTAGGAAAAAGTTCAAATCCTTCATTTCCAGCTTCAAAAACACCATCTACAATTGAGCTAGACACTCTTCTCTCCCCATCGACAATACCTCCAACCCATAAACCGGCATAGGAGAAATGTTCTATTTGCTCCCTACTAATTTCAGTTTGCTGCTTATATTGGCAAGAAGGGTTGATACTTCCATCTTCCATTAGATTCCAACCATTACCTAGAATTCCAAAATTAGTGATAGTTAAACCAAGGTTTCCAACAGATGTATATTTATCATATTCATCATCAGCCAATACATTTATCCCCTGCCCTTGAAGAAACGCGAATAGAATAAAAATAGTAGTTAACAGTTTCATTTATTTTATAAGGAGGACTTTTCTGATTACAGAACTTTTTGAGTCTGATAATTTAAAAAAATAAACTCCAGTCGATTCTTTTTTTGCATCCCATTTGAAATTATGAACACCCGCTTCAAACCATTCTTTTTTTAGAGAATTAATAATTTGTCCATTTATATTTAAAATTTCTAAGGTCAGTTTTTTTCCAAAAGGATTATAAATTTCAACAGATGTTGAAGGGTTAAATGGATTTGGGTACGGTGAAGAAAGGTTAAACTCAACCGGAAAGTGTCTTTCTTCTACTGTACTCAATGTATCATCAAAAAAACTACCAGGCGTTCCTAAATCACCATCCCCGTAAGGATGAGTTGCTGAAAACCAATTTTCACTATTATTATTATTTAAAGAAATATCATGTAATTCCATCGAAACTCCGTTCGAGTAAGGCCATGAGCTCGTATAATTAACTTCATCAATAATAGCACCAGAATCATCTAATAATAAAATAACATCTTGAGTATTTGAGAGTGAAATATTCTCATAAACATAATCAGAAATAAACCCTCCATTTATTGAAATATTATTATTCCTAGATAAAATAAAATACTCTCCTGGCAATATAATTGAGTTTGGGTCCGCAATAGTTATTAAATGCTGATTATCATCTCCATCTTTAATCGTCCATCCATTTAAGTTAATAGTATTATCAGATCTATTGACGATTTCCAACCACTCACCATAAGAATCTGAAACAAAAGAAGGGTTTACCATTACCTCTGAAATAACTATGCTTGAATCACCATACGTAAGATCATCAAACCAAACATCCATATATACCGGTAAATGATCTGAAGCTGAATGCAAAGCATTTGCAATTTGATTACTTACTACAGAATTGGTCCCACTATTTATTGCTGCATTAAAATGGTTCCCATCATTCCCTAAAACTTGATATGTATTCTCTACGTAATACATATCTGTATTGATATTTAGCATAGAACCAGATACAAACAACCAATCAAAACGATCATCCATCCCCCCGTTTGCGCCACCTCCAAATTGGGTAGTTCTTGGGGATTGAGTATGGACATCTGAAAAAGAGCTATTATTGTGCCAATTTCCTACTCTGTCAATAGGGTCAAATAATTGCCCATTATCATCACTTCCGCTAGAAGTGAGCATGTCAAAAGCCGGTTCTGAAGATGCATTATTAGAATAAATATTAAAGTCGCCCGCAACAATAATGTTCTTATTTTGTCCTAGACTGTTTAAATGATTTCGTAATATTGTTGTTTCTGCCAGTCGCTGTTCGGCATTTGCTGAGCCTGAGCTTGCTTTTAGATGAACTCCATAAATGTTAAACTCAACACCTGATTGATTATGCACCATAACCCATTGAATAACATCACGAGTACCCGAAGACTGAGCGGTATTAATGGAACTAGTATTCAAAAAAGTAAACTCATTATGATGATAATACAATCCAATATCTTGTTGAGCCGTTTGACTAATAAATGGAGCCGCTGACCATGCACCCGACTCTAAAACATCTAAGACATTACTTTTGAAATTATCATAGCCTGTTTGAGATATTATTTCCTGAACAACTATTAAATCTGGTTCAATCAACTCTAATATTTCAACATAGTTCTCTTCACGTGGACCATCACTAGAATAATTTAATAAATTATAAGTCACAAACCTGGTTGTAGATGCACTGAGAGAGGTAATAAGTATTAGTAAAAATCCAAGTTTCATTTAAAATTCTATATAAGCCTCAATTCGACCTATTTCTGCTCCATTATGATTTTTTAATTTTCTTTCTCTCAACTCTCTTAATTGACCGATCTTTTCTTTATCTAATAAATCTAAATGCTCTAATAATTTAATAGTGGCAATAGGTAACGCTCTAAAATTACCATCTAAAATTTTTATCGCTATACCGATATTTCCATGATTTTTTGTTTTTAATGATATTCCTCTAATAGACTCACCACCAATTTTTGCTATTCCACTTCCTTTTAAAAGATCTATAAATTGAGAATCAAAATGATCCTTCCCCCCAATCAAATTTGGAGATTTCACCATTGCATTATAAACTCTTTCTAATTCTCTATTTTTTCCAGAAGCTAATTTTTGATATAATTTCGCAATTGCTTCTAAAGTCAAAAATGGAGTTGGAGCAGAGCAACCATCTATCTCAAACGGAATATTTTCTAGACCTGTTAATTTTTTAATATAATTTATTATTAGTTTTTGAACTGGATGTTTTTGATCTATATAATTTTCAGTACCTTTATTTAAATATTTTGCGAGAGCCAACATTCCAGCATGCTTTCCACTACAATTATTATGCAAGGCTAGTGCTTTAGTTTTATTTTCTATCATTTGGTTCCTAACCAGCGAACTTGATGGAAAGTGAGCTCCACATTCATAATCAATATTTGATAGACCAATTTTCCTCAACATAGACTCTGCCGTCTTAGTATGTCTTTGTTCACCCATATGAGATGCGCACATCAAGGCTATTTCTCGATCGTTAAAATTAGCAAAATCCACTGCGCCCGCCTCAATAGAAGCTGCCGCTTGAAATGGCTTAAGAGCAGACCTTACACAAGTTAAATATTGTGGGTCCCCTGTAGAATAAAGAATTTCTCCTTTTTCATTAACAGCAACAGCAAAACCAACATGAATACTCTCAGTTAACTCTCCTCTGGTTACTCTGCATAAAATAGGCATTGCGAATTAATGAACCATTTTAGAAACAAATTCAAACTTAAAACCAGCTTTTTTAAGTTGAGGAATTTCTTTTTTTAAAACATTAAGAGTTTTGAGCTTAACATGCCCAATACCAATTGCTGAACCATCTTTTTTAGCTTTTTTAATCAACTTCATTAGCTGTTGTTTAATTTTGGCCTCATCATCGTCATTATCTAAAAAAATATTTCGCTGAGCGGTGGGGACACCAAAAACTTCCATAGTATTTACTACAATGGTTTCAACGGTCGTTCGACTGTCTAAAAAGAAAAGGTCTCTTTCTTTTATAATTCTAGCAACATTTGACATCACATGTTGATCTGCGGAAGCTTTCGAACCTTGATGATTATTCATCCCTACTGCCATACTTATTAGGTTCAGTGCCGTATTCAATCGTCTTTGAATGGTGTCATTATCCATATCAGTCATTAAAACAAATTTTTCTTCACCGTAGGTTTTTCCAGTATTTTCCATTGGCATATGAACAATAACCTCATATCCGGCACTTACCGCTTTTTCTCCAAATGAAACACTATGATTATGCCCTGGAATTATAGCATAGGTCAAATCAGCATCTAATTCTAAGAAACCATCAGAGATTTGATCATTCCTATATCCAAAATCATCTATAACTATTCCAACGAGACCTATATACTTAGGGAGAGGATCTTCAATGATGGCAATTCTTTCTTTTAATTCAGCTTTTTTTTCATCGACTAATTCTACTTTTTCTTTCTTAGCCTCTTCTAGAGCGATGATTTTAGAATTATCATCCATTTTTTTTAAAACTATCAGGAGTATGACAATTATTATCATTAATAGATAGATCATTGGTGTTCTTAGGTCAAGCTTATTCATGGCAATAACAGATTTAAGGAAAGCATATAAGGGTTTCCTAAATTTTGAGAACCAAACCTTATACCATAGCTGACAATAATTGTATTCATCTCAAGAGAAAATCCAATTGAAGGTTCTACCATAGATTTTGAGTATAAAAGCCCCGAAAAAATATCTAGATAATTCCAATTCAATTTATTACCTAGAAAATATTCGATATTTGCAGAGTTTTTATACCATCCAACAGAACTATAAAGATTATTTGTATAGTTTTTAAATTTTTTCTCTTTTGAAATTGTGCTTATCACTCGCTGAGGTAATTTTATTTCTTGAGAAACGAATGCATCTATATCTCCTAGATTCTCCAATGAGAGTCCAATTTTAAGCCCTGAATTGAGCGTATATGCATACCCCGTGTTAAATAAAAAACCACTTGTTTCTTGAGTATATAAGCCCATTTTTATGTAGGAAAGCGAAAAACCAAATTGATTATTTTTTTTCGTAAAAGAGATACCAGAATTAAGAGATAGACCATAAGAGCTAAAATAAGATAAGGGATCATCTTGAGCTACATCCTCTCGATACTCAAAACCAGTTAAGCCAGAATACTTAGCACCAAGGTGAAACACTTTACTACCAGATTGCTGATTAAATCCGATCTGTATAAGGTTTGCATCCCCTATCCAGACTCCTCGATTAAGTACTAAACTAGATTGTTTTTTTCCTACTGAAAATAGAGCTGGATTTACTGGAGATAACCCTGAAAGAGTTGAATGATTTCCTAATGCTAATTGCTCAGCTGAATTTGGGAGTAATAAAAATTTAGCCCCCATACCATAAAGAGGAAAAATCATAAGTAATAATAAAAGATTAAAAACTAAAGGCATATGAAATTGTATGAGCTGTTTGAGAGGTCCAATCCATAGAGAAGGCATAATCTATTCTGGAATCTTTTTCTTTAAAAAGGCGATACTCATAGCCTAGACCAAAGGCAACTCTATCATTCCCATATCCACCTCTAAAGAAATATTGATCTAAAAAACTATACTCGGCACCAAACCTTGGGATAACACTTGAAAATGTTTTATGATTTGTTATAATTCCAATATCACCAATTAAAGCCAACCCTTTATTGAAAAACCGAGAACCAATTCGATATATAATAGGAAAGTCCTCTTTATATGGTCCGCCTTGCGCATAGACTTCATTAGTATCCCATTGATAATTAGAACTCAAATCTTGAACTACAATACCAAGAGTATTATACTTTCCTGTTTTAATCAATAAACCAATATCAAAACCTATTCCAGAACCAGATATTCGATCACTTTCAGTAATAGGAAGATCATATTTTAATAGTTTGAAATTTGCTCCAATGGATAACCATGGAAGGATACGTTGAGAAAAAGTGATCATGAGAGCATTCTCACCCGTTTGCATTTTAGAGGACTTCATTCCAGTGCTATAACGACCTTGGATATTATTTACACCCGCAAATACCCAAGCTATGCCTATCCCAGCTGTAGGCGGCAATGACATAGCAAAACTATTTGCCGCTAACCTTCTATCAAGAGATAGATTTGTGTAAGAACTTCCAAAATGCCTATTAACTAAAAAGGATGCCCATGCTGGGTTGTGAAAGGTCGGGAAGCTCTTGTCTAATTCAGCTGTAAATCCACCCCCCATAGCAATAGAGCGAGCACTGACGCCCATTCGTAAAAAACCACCTGATTGAGAAGCCCAATCTTGACAATTAACTAGTGAGAAAAATAAAGATAAAAAAATAATTTTCTTCATTATTTTACCACAATTAATTTGTCCCAATAATCTATTGGGCTAGTGTTTAAGGAGGGTGAATATTTTAACCTTACAAAATAAACACCATTATTAACTAGGTTTCCATTTAGGTCTTTACCATTCCATTTTAAAGCACCATCATAATTATTTAGATTAAAATTCTTTTCATACACTTTTTCCATTGCAAAATTAAAAATATCTAATTTAATTTTTTTATTTACAATTTTACCTGTATGAAAACGGACATATCCCTCACCATTGAGCTGATTATGATTTAAAGGAGAAAAAGGATTTGGATACGCATAAAATTCTGTAGAATCATATTCAGTTTGGAATATACTCCAGCTTGATCCTTGTAAATCAGATGATAGAGCTGCACCATTACCAGTCCCTATCCATAATTTTAATTCTCCTAAACGACTATCTAAAACAGAGGTATAAACAAGATCTGTTAATATCTGGCTTTGGACCATAAAAGTAGTGTCAATTGCCGGGGCGAACTTTGCCCAATTTTCACCGTCATAACTTTTCCATAGCCCCGATTGACTCGACGCTAGAACAAGAGAATCTTGAGAAAAAACATTATAAATTCTTTCCCCCAAAAGTGAAAATTTCCAAGTTAATCCATTATCTCGGGTATAACTCAGTCCTCTAGTTTCTCCAGGTGTATCCGCATTCATGGTTGCGGCCCATATTGTAGTTTTTCCTCTCCAACTTTGTTTAGCTAGGCCAACAACAAAGTTACCTGAAAGGTCATTACTTTGATATGAAAAATGCTCCCATTCAATACAATTCAATAATTGTTGATCTCCATTATCTAATTGAACCCATTCATCAATAAGAATTCCTTTGTTTACTCCATTAGCGGTTCCAACCCAGACAGTATCTCCGTAAGCAATTACCGAGAACGCTTTATGATTATGATTTCCTCCATCTCCAGGATCTCGCGGATTTAAATAATAATTAGAAAGAACAGGTCTACCAAAAGTATCTGTTTCATCAAAACCTTCACAAAGAGATAATGAATCTTGATTATCCATTGGTAAAGGTACATTTTCCCAATTCCCTTCATCCATATTATATCGTCTGAGCCCACCCGCCCAACTTGCAATCCATAAAAATTCACCATTTATATAGGAATCATAAGTCACATTTGCCTCAGGAACAGTAACAGGTAAGCATCTATAATAACCTTCTCCAAAAGGTTTTAATGTATCTGAGGGTAAATCAACAGGTTGATCAAAATAATTCCACGTGATACCACTAGTATCTTGTGCATTATATGAGATTGTTAATCCATGTCCAACTTGAATACTACCATTATCTCCAGAAAAAGACACAGCTAACGTATCACCTTTAACAGCAATAGCGGGGATACCTCCTTCTGGAAGAAAATTTATGATTTGCTGATTAACCAATGAATCTGAACTTGAAAGAAAAGAGCTTATTTTATTGCCACGGCGTAAAGCTAATCCTTGCCCCGTTCCAAACCATGTGAGTGAATCACCCATGAGTCTTATTTCAGCAATTATATTGCTTTGAAGGCCTTTAAATAATAAGCTATCATTTATAGAGCTCTTTAAATTAAATCTCATTGGTGACTCAGATTGACCAAATAAAAAAGAAGCTAGAAAAAAACAAATAATTTTTTTATTGAATGATAATTGCATGATCTATTTGATTCGTATATTCATTAGAAATATCTTGTGCTGAAAATTTCCAAATAAAATTTCCTGCCTTAGTTTGAAAGCCTGGTTCCGAAAAACCTACTCCATAAATTGGTATTCTAAAACTAAAAACCCCATCACCTTTTATTTCATCTCCACTTGTAATATTTGGTTCATATAGAATGACATCACTTCCATCATCATATAGATAAATATAATTACCATTATTCATCGCTGAATCACCATCAACATGATAAGAAGTAAAGCCAACCCATTTTATAGTTTCTAGTCCGTCAGCATCAAAGACCTCTACACCAATTGTCTCCAAAATAATAGTTGCATCATCAGGGCGTGTTATTGTATCCGGTGCATTAATTGATAGTATACGAGGAATTATATTCCCAATTTTATTTGAGTCTGATAAAGTTATTACCTCAGAACCATATACTGCATTAAAGTCTAAAAAAACGTACCCTGAATCATCTTTCAGTATATTCTCAATAGTAGTTGAGTCATTAAATATTTTTAAACTATAAAAATTATCACTCATTATAATATCACCATTGGTACCATCATCATATAATTTTAAAACATCTTTCGTATTAGTTCTACTATCTCCATACCAATCCACAACAATACTATCTAATAAATTTCCATTAAATATATTTTCAACATGCACTGCAAAATAAATTTTATTTATATCTTGATGAAAAGTGAACTGTGAATCTGAAATTGGAACTACTTCACTATTATTTACAACTTCTTCGCAAGAGAAAATAAAAAGAAAACAAATCTTTAGTAAAAATACTTTAATAAAATACTTCTTAAACAATTTTAAAATCAAAAGTTACTCCAATCTTGATTTTCTCTATTATATATATAATCTACCATTAGAGTTCCAACCTGGTCTAAACTCTTTGGACTGCAATTTTCAGGAACATCATCCATTGTGTGCCAAAAATTTGCATATGAGCTAGGGTATTTGAAATCAATTAAATCAATTGCAGGGATGTCAGCAATTTGATACAAAGGTACATGGTCATCATATATGGCAAATTGTGGCGTTATATCAAAAGCATCAAGCCCAAGTTCTTTTGCTCTACCCCAGAGATAACGAACTAATTTTGGATGAAATTCTAAAGAATACTTTTCAACAGGAAGATGCAACTGCTTATCACCGACCATGTCTAGATTAATTGCTTCTCTAGGCTTTGGAATAGGTAGGTTTTTAGCAAAGAACCTGGACCCTTGGCAATAAGTAGAATTTTCTCCGGGAATACCCATATCCTCCCCATCAAAGAAAACTAAATTAACTCCAATCTCCGGCGGGTTCTGTGACATAATTTTTGCAAGTTCTAATAAAATAGCTACCCCAGAAGCTCCATCATTTGCACCGATAATCGGTTGGTTCTTATCCCTTCGATTCTCTTCTTGATCAGCCCAAGGACGTGTGTCCCAATGGCAAGATATCATAGTTTGGAACTCTGCATCGGGATTAAATCTTGCAATTACATTTTGTAGGTCATATCTATTTTGCCCTCGCTGTTCTTGATAATCAAAATCTTGCAAAATCACTTCATCCGCATAGTTACTTAGTTCATCAACCATAAAATTTAGACAAGCATAATATCCCTCTGATCCCGGATTTCTAGGACCAAAGTCACATTGCTTAACTAAATATTCAAAAGCATGTTTTTCATCAAAACGAGGATTACTGGAACCACATCCAGAAAAAATAATTAGCGTTAAAATTATTAATTTCTTCATTCTACCCTGAAATTGCAAGATTAATATCAAATCCAAAATCTCTATCAATTTTTTTACCAGTTGTTCTTGTATCACTTTCACGATATTCATAACGAACTCCGCCACTAACTTTTGTTGAAAATTGATAAGACATTCTAATCCCGGTTTTCCAGCTTTTTGAAAAGGAACCGACTTCTAAATTAATTTTATCGCCTGATCGTTGCTCTTCACTTTCATTACGATCATAATTCATTGTAAAACTTATGGTATTATTTAGATTAAGATCTCCATAAAATGGAACAGGGATATTTATTCCTCCACGATGCGTATATGTCCCAGTTGAAGTATAACTATTATCATTTTGAATAGTTAGGCCACTGGGAGACTCATCTAATGATTTATTTCTATTATGCCTAAAAGTTAGCGAAATATTTTTCTGAAGAGTCATATTCATTCCAAAAAGTGGGGAAAAATTCCTATTTACTCGAGAAGATCTCTCATATTCTTTGTATTTTTCAGCAAATAAACCAAAATTAAGAAAATTCATATTTTCAGGGGAAAAATCTTCAAATTGCCAAGACCTAGTCTCTTTACCTGAATAACTGTGTTCAAATGAGGCTGATTTTGCAACCCATTTAATAATAGGCCATTTTTCTAGACCACTTAATCGAAAACTCCAACCAGGGAAAGGGAGGCCATTATTAAAAAGATCTCCTATGGGTAAATAATCGCGAGTCATAGAAAGTTGCTCTAAACCTGAGCTTGAAATAGTCGTTGTAAAATTTTGAGAAAAATTGGTACTAATAGTAATAGCTCTAGTCAATTTTATTCCACTTCTAATAGATCCATCTCTCTTGTGATCCCAAGTCCCTAAGTTACTTCCCACCTCCTCAGAATGAATAAGTCCATGATCTGGTAACCAGCCAAATTTATACCCAACTGGAATTTCACCAATAATTTGATTAGCAGATCTATTTAGATTTTCATTATAACTCACAGAAATTGGATTAATTTTTTTAAACATGCTATGAACAATATTTAGAGGGTTAAATACTTTGCTCTTTTTAGCCTTATTTTCTTTGTTACTACCAGCTGGATTTTTAGTTCTCGTTCTAGAGCCACGCATTCTTCCACCTCCAGCTCTATTTTTTCCCTTTGATTTAGGTTTATAAACTAATTCAAATAGCTGCGACGGTGTCAATGTAAAATTTGAAC
>Ga0308016_10001247_pt1 | contig 12719 bp, 10 predicted proteins | sample Neamet233_FD_203129 | JGI IMG/M metagenome (GOLD analysis project Ga0308016, IMG submission 203129) | Marine microbial communities from water near the shore, Antarctic Ocean - #233 | ecosystem: Environmental > Aquatic > Marine > Unclassified | place: Southern Ocean | collected 2014-07-28
TCTCTGTAGCTGCTGCTAAAGCTTTAAAATGCTGATAAAAACCTTCTTGTGTTGGCTTGCTATAATACGGTGCAACAGACAAAATACCATCAATATTACTTAAATCTAATGCCTGTATTTCTTTTACAACTTCTAAGGTATTATTACCTCCAATTCCTAAAACTAAAGGAACGCTACCTGCATTTGTTTTTACAATAATGTCTATTATCTGAAGCTTCTCTTCTTTAGATATTGTTGCACTTTCTGCAGTAGTACCATTTATTACTAAATAGTTTACACCATTATTTATATTGAAATTTACCAACTTTACTAGCGCATCAAAATCTACACTTAAATCTTCTTTAAAAGGGGTAATTAGGGCAACACCGGTTCCTACAAATTTCTGCATTATATATATTTAGAGATACAAAACTACACTATTAACTTTGATTTTTAATCGGTTTTATGCTCAGATAGTAAGAATAAACAACTTTATATACTAAGTTTAATTTTATAGCTTTTTAATTATTTGAAGGTATTTTTTTAATTCTGAAGTAAATATAGTTACATTTTCTATTTTTTCTGAAATCTCTATTTCATATAGTTTAGAATTCACACCTGCAAAACCTGCTTTAAATTGTGCTTGAGATTCTAAAACGGCACGCTCTAAATAAACATTATTGGTATTAAAAAACCCAATTAATAAATCAAACGGTTCTTCTAAAAAGCATTTAAAATTTTCTTGTGTAAAATTCCCACTCCAATTTATATCCTTTTCTGTAAAATGCTGGTGAGAAAATTCATCCGTTTTATTAAATTTTCTTAGACTATAAATCTTTATATTTTTAACCTTTAATATCTTTTCTATTTCTTTTTGTAAATCTACTTCAGAAGAAATATCTGCAGATGCAATAACTGCTATCGAATTAATTATTTTTGAAGATGGAGTGCGACTTTTGTCAATCTGAGCTATTAACTGATTTAATTTACGTTTTAAAACAGTTTCTTTAAAACCTTGAAACATCATTTATTATTATAATTGAAAGGTTAAAAATAGTAATTATTCTTTAACTATTTCTAATAAAATAAATTGATTTAATTGTTTGCCATACATCTGAAAATTATCATCTGAAACTAATAACAAAGACCGATTGCCATTTTCTAAAATTGGACCCAAAGTAATGCCTTCTATATTGTCAATAATACTTTCTGTTAAGTGCTCTTTAAAGTCTTCAGAATTAAGAAGTAACCGTTTTTTTAGAGGCGTAAAGTCTGAGTCTAATAACCCTTTAGAAGCTAAAATATTAGTGGTTTGTGAAGTGATTTCTGCCTCAAAAATTCTTATAATATTACCATAAGCACCAAAACCATTTTGATAAGTTCTTTCAATAATAAGAAATTTATTTGTCTCATATTCTAAAATTGCGGTAACACCGTTTAAATTTACATTTCCTTTAGCAGCTTTGGTAATATTTTCTAATTGATACGCATATTGCTTAGTTGCTTTTTTAGTTGCTGTATTAAAATAAGTAATTCTTACAGGAGATTGTGTTTTGGCAAACGTTGGCTCTACTCCATCATTTTTCATAGGTGCTTCCATAGCTGCCCAAAAACCTTTTTTATCTATACTTTTAGAAGAACCTTCTAAAGCTCCATTATGTTTTATGTTCTTTAAGTTTAATAGACTTTCTGGTAATTGATACTCAGAAAGAAACTTACCATTAAAATCTGTTGTAAATACTGTGGGTCTTCTTCCTTTTCGAATAGCACCTTCGCTAGAAAAATTAATCTGTTGGCTTTCTTCATCAATAAAAAGAGACTCTAAGTCTAAAGTATTTTCATTATAAAAATTAGTATTTGAATCTCTTAAAACAATTACTTCTTCAAAATTAACACCCGTTATTTTTCTTCTATCAATATTAATTTTTGCTTTTAAAAATCTAGGGGTCTTCGCATCGTCTACTACAAAATAATAAGAACCGTTGCTGTAATCTACACCAGAAAGCCCACCAATTATGGTGTTTTTAAATAAAATAGAATCATTTAAAACATACTCACTCAAAAAATTTAAATGGCTGTTTTTTTCTTTTTTACAAGAAAAAACAAAACCTAAAAACATAAAAAAACAGACTACTTTTTTCATTTTTACACTAGTTTTATAAATCTTTAAAACTTCCTTCTATTATCATCAGACTTTGTGTCTATTAACTTATTGTAAGGATCAATACCAACTTCTATGGGTTTTTCATCTACTATTAAAGTAATTTTATTATGAATTTGTGTAATTTTATGTTTCTTAAAATACAATTGTTTTTCTTTCTTTTTTCCATCTACTTCTTCCTCAGAAAAAATACCTAAATCTATAAAATCTGCCAAAGGAACAGATAAGATAGGTTTGCTCATTTTATCCGTTTTATAACTTAGGGTATCCCCTACTTTTTCTCCATAAAACTTCTTTCCTTTTTCATCATTTCTATATTTAGAAATTTCAAATTCTATATCTACTTGATATTTTCCGTCTTCTAACTCGGTAGATGTTACAGCTACAATTCTATTTTTATAAAGCGTTATAGTTTCAAACATATCTTTAATTACGTAGCTTAAAGAGTCTGGTGTTACTTCTCTAATATAATTTACCATTTCTATTGAAGTAGTGTATGGTGGCTCTTGAAACTTTACCTTTTCTACATATTTTTTTAAGGCTCCATTTAATATTTCTTCCCCAATATAATCACTCAAAGCATAAAAAACTAAAGATCCTTTTTGATATCGAATATACCCTTGCCCGTCATTATACATTAATGGCTTTTCTCTTTTAGACTCTACTGTTCTTTGCAATAAATAACCATCTAACGCCTCCTTTAAAAAAGTACGCATTTTAGGTTTACCGTGTTGGTGCTCTAAAACTTTTAAAGAAACATATTCAGACATACTTTCAGACAACATTGTGGCGCCTAAAACGTCTGCACCAATTACTTGATGCGCCCACCACTGGTGTGCAACTTCATGCACCGTTACTGCAAAAGGATAATCTACACCGTCTTCATTTTCTTCATCTACATCTGCAATAAATCCAAAACCTTCAGAAAAAGGAATGGTATTGGCAAAGGCTTGTGCAAATGTACCTGCTGTTCTTGGAAACTCTATAATTCTTAATTGTTTGTGCGTATAAGGGCTAAAGTTCTTCGCATTATAAGCAAGAGAAGCTTTCATTCCTTTTAACATTCTATCTAAATTGTAAGCATGCGGTTTGTGGTAGTAAATTTCTAAACTAATTCCTTTCCACATTTCTTTTTTAACTTCATATCTAGCAGAATTAAAAGCATAAAAATTTAAGATCTTACTATCCATTTTATAATGGAAATATTTACGACCGTCTTCAATCCATTCTTTTTGTAAATAACCTGGTGCAATTGCAATTTGATCTTTAGAAGTAGAAACTGTTGCTTCAAAATCAATCCAATCAGAATCCTTAGAAATATATGTATTTCCTAAAGCTGTTGAGTCTGAAGGATGCGGACGTAAATTATTTACTGGTAAATTGTATTTTTCACGAGTTTTGTCATCCGTTAATTCTCCTCCTGTTGAATACCCTAAAGTAGGAAACATAGAATTATTTATAAAAGTTCCGTTTGCTATAATTGGAGATTTACGCTGAAACATGCTATTTTCTTTGCTCTTTACATGAACTGTTAGTTGCAAAGAATCTCCTGGCTGTATACTTTTATCGAAAGTATAAATATCAAAATGAAAAATTGTATCTTCTAATACTAAATTAGTAGGCTTATTAAACTCGAAAGTACTTTCTAGCGAGTTATGATTTAAAAAAACACTATCTATTGCTTTCTCTGTTTTATTTACTAGTGTAAAAACAGCACTTGCTTTGTAGGTTTTTTTCTTCGGAAAAATGGCTACATCTGCATTTACAGCGACAACTCTTGGTTGCTTGTAATCTTCATATTTTTTATAGGTTTTCTCCCATTTTACAGCATTTAATTCGGCTTGTTTCGAAGCAGAGTTTTTATCTTTAGATTTTGTTTCTAAAAAAATTGTAGTCCCTAAAGTTAAAAACGCAATAAAAACAACTCCTAAACTCACTATTTTAGGAACCGTAAAACGTTGTTTTGCAATGTAAATTCTCTCTGCAAAAGAATTTGGCAAACCTCTAACCCACATTAATAAGCTTAAAATTAAGAGCAAGGTGCCCCCTAAAACCCAATACAACTTGTACCATAAATATCGAGACAAATCAGAACCATAACCGTTCATATCTGAATAACTATACCCAGGACCTTCATTATACTTTAAAACTGAATTTTCGATACCTATTAGAGATAAAAAAGGGATGCCAATGGCCAAAACCAACAAAATAAAGAAGCCTAAATACTGGTTTTTAACTAATGTTTGAATAAAAATTGATAGCAGCGCCCAAACTGCATAGTTCAAGAATTTTAAACCAAAAAGTTCTTTTATATAATGCCCTATTTCAAAATCGTAATACCCTTTATATACTTGAAACAACATACCAGAAACCATAATTACTAGCAATAAAATAAGCTGCATTTTTAGCAAGGCAATTAGCTTAGAAAACAACAGCGACCAATTTGGTATGGGTGTACTATCTACTAAATGACTTATTTTTGCAGTTCTTGCTCTTTGCACCAAAATACCTGCATATAAAAATGTACAAACATTTAAAACTAAAACGCTAAAAACATTTCCGCCTCCCAACATTTGCCAAGTTACTGGCAAAGTATCTGTTCCAAAAATTTCACCAGAACTAAATAAAGTACCCACCAACATTAAAACACCCACAATTAAAATACAAATAAATGGCAAACTCTTAAAAATATATTTAAAATCTATGTTAGATAATTTCCACATCGTTTTTAAATTCTGACCAAAAGAAAAGTCTTGCGTTACTTTTGGTAAAGTAATTCTTGTAACTCCGCTAAAATTGGTTTTAATAAGTCTCTCAGACTTTGTCTTTCTAAAAGAGATAGTAATTGCATTCTGGCTAAATTTAAAATATTTAAAAACCAACCCAAAGATTATAGATGAAACCACCAACCATAATAATCTATTGTACATAATTAATTCTCTTATAGGAACCTGCAACTCGTTTTGTTCAGAAACCGTCCAATATTTGGTATAATAACCTACGGCAGAAGACCCAAACGGATCTAAGATTGCCAGTAAGGTTGCTTGTTCTGGCTCAGATAAAATACTAGCTACAGCGCCTTGTGCAAACAATAATATAATTACCGTAATAAAACCTGCAGCAATATTTCTAGAAAAAGTGACTACGGCAAAAACTACCGCACCAAAAAACAATACGTTTGGCAAAATGTATATTATGTACGTTTGCAAATAACTCATTCCGTTAAAATTGCCAACAATTTCTGAATTGGTTCCTGGAAAACGAAATCCAACAATCATGCCAAGGCAATTACAAGAACAATGGCAGAAACTACTACAATACCACTAAAAAACTTTGCAAATAAATAATTGGCTTTTGTAAAAGGGTACGAATATAAAATGGTGTGCATTTCACTTTTAAAATCTCTATAAATAGAAACTCCAATAATAGATGGAAATAGGAAGAAAATTAAAGTAGTAAAACCGTTAAATAAACCCGCTACATTAATTGGTGAATTTACAATTCTTGAAGAGCCAGTGGTTCCTGTAATTCCATCAAAAATACCAGCAGTAGTTGCTGATAGTAAAAAGGCCAACAGTAAAAAAATAGCCGCATATATATAAAAGACAGGTTTGTTAAACCAATATTTTAATTCTTGTTTGAATATTGTTATAAACATAAATTTAAAAATTGTGAATGATGAGTTGAGTTATCGTATTGAGTTGAAATAATAAAGCTAAAATTAATTAAGAGTTTGAATTACAAAATCTTACTTCTTAACGAATAACTCTTAACTGGTTAAAACAGGTTCATCTTGTTTTAAAGCGAAAAAATAGACATCATCTAATTGTGGTTTTGAAGCCACAAAATCATCTGAAGGTTTTGTTTCTGCATACACTCTTATATTTAAGGTATTATCTGGATTAAAATTTCTAGACAAGACCTCATATAATTTCATGTTTTCTTCTAAATCGTCTTTTTCTATAATTTTGGTCCAAATAGTATGCTCTAACTCTTTGGTAGCTTCTTGTGGCGTAGAATGTTTTAAAATTTTACCGCCGTTTAAAATCGCCATTTCGTTGCATAACTCCTTTACATCTTCTACAATATGTGTAGAAAAAATAACCGTACAGTTGCTACCTACTTCGCGTAAAACATTTAAAAAACGATGTCTTTCTGCAGGATCTAAACCAGCAGTGGGTTCATCTACAATAATTAATTTAGGATTATTTAATAGTAATTGGGCAATACCAAAACGTTGTTTCATTCCGCCAGAATAGCCAGCTACATGTTTGCGTCTAACATCATATAAATTAGTAATTTCTAACACTTCTTTTACAATGGCTTTTCTTTCTGCACCATTTGTAATTCCTTTTAATGTAGCAAAGTAGTCTAGCAATTCTTCTGCAGACATTTTTGGATACACCCCAAAAGATTGTGGCAAATAGCCTAAAACTTTTCTTAAAGACATATTGTCTTCTAAAACATCAATATCGCCAAAAGTAATTGTACCAGAATCCGGACTTTGCAATGTTGCAATGGTTCGCATTAAAGAAGATTTTCCAGCGCCATTTGGTCCTAATAAACCAAACATTCCTGTTCCAATTTCAATACTTAAATTATCAATTGCTTTTACGCCGTTTTTGTATGTTTTTGTAAGGTTCTTAAGTACTAGCTTCATCTTTTTTGATTTAGTGATATTTACTTTAATAATAAGTGTAAAAATAACACCTTTTGTTACACTTTTTTATGATTTTTTTAATGCAATTACTGAAAAATCGCTTTATTTTTACAATTAACAAAGAAATTAGAAAATCACAATCTATTAAACTCATAAATAATGGTAAAAAAATCAATTCTAAATAAAGAATCACTTACGTTTTTAGAGAAATATTTAAATAACGCCGCTCCTACAGGATATGAATGGGAAGGTCAGAAAATTTGGATGGATTATTTAAAACCATACGTAGACACCTTTATTACAGACACATATGGCACTGCAGTTGGTGTTATAAATCCAGATGCAAAATACAAAGTTGTTATCGAAGGGCATGCAGATGAAATTTCTTGGTATGTAAATTACATTTCAGACAATGGTTTGATTTACGTAATAAGAAATGGTGGTTCAGACCATCAAATTGCACCTAGTAAAATTGTAAATATTCACACTAAAAAAGGTATCGTAAAAGGTGTTTTTGGTTGGCCAGCAATACATACAAGAAACAAAGCAAATGAAGAAGCACCGCAGCCAGATAATATTTTTATAGATACCGGTTGTGCTACTAAAAAAGAAGTGGAAGCTTTAGGTGTTCATGTGGGCTGTGTAATTACCTATCCAGATGAATTTCATGTTTTAAACGGAGATAAGTTTGTTTGTAGAGCACTAGACAACAGAATGGGCGGATTTATGATTGCAGAAGTTGCACGTTTATTGAAAGAAAATAAAAAGGAACTGCCTTTTGGTTTATACATAACCAATTCCGTACAAGAAGAAATTGGCTTGCGTGGTGCAGAAATGATTACACATACTATAAAGCCAAATGTTGCCATTGTTACAGATGTAACGCATGACACTACTACACCAATGATAGAGGTTAAAAAAGCAGGTCTTTTAGAATTAGGTAAAGGACCGGTTATTGCATATGCACCAGCTGTGCAACAAAAATTAAGAGATTTAATTACAGAAACTGCAGAAGCGAATAAAATTCCTTTTCAGCGTTCTGCTTTGTCTAGAGCAACGGGTACGGATACAGATGCTTTTGCATACAGCAATGGTGGCGTTGCTTCTGCATTAATATCATTACCATTACGCTACATGCATACCACCGTAGAAATGGTGCACAGAGATGATGTAGAAAATGTAATTAAGATGATTTATGAAACACTTTTAAAAATTAAAGGAGGAGAAACTTTTTCTTATTTTGATTAAATAACAAAACGTAATTGTAAAAAAAATACAAAGTAAACTTGTTTTACAAATTACTTTACCTTTTTTGCAATTACGTTTTTATTTTTATATGGATGAACTTATAGATATTTTAACTCCGGAAGGAAAACCAACAGGCAAGACTGCTTTAAAATCTGAAGCACACAAAAACGGCTGGTTTCATGCAACAGCGCATATTTGGTTGTTTACTTCAGATAAAAAAATACTCTTACAAAAAAGAGCACTTACAAAAAAAGTCTTCCCAGGAATTTAGGATATTTCTGTTGCAGGACATATTGGTACTGGTGAAACAATTTTAGAAGGTGCTAAAAGAGAAGTTTTTGAAGAAATTGGTTTGGTATTAAAAGACAAAGAACTCATTAAAATAGGGACAAGAATTCATCAAGTTACCCATAAAAACGGTATTAAAGACAATGAGCATCATCATGTTTTTATTGCCGAATTAAAAGTTTCTATAGCTGCATTAAAAATGCAAGAAGAGGAAGTTGCAGGTTTAGAATTATGGAATTTAACCGTTTTAAAGGAAACAAAAAACCTTGAAAACGTTTTGCTTCCATGGTTTCATGAGTATTATGTCTCTGTTTATAATAAGATTATTTCACACTTAAAATAAAACTATATTTTAGATTGATATGTATACAAATCAAAATACCTCCCTTTTGCCGCTATCAAAACATCATGTGTTCCTCTTTCTATAATACTACCCGCTTCTATTACTAATATTTGATTTGCTTGTTTAATAGTACTTAACCTGTGTGCAATTACAATAGTGGTTCTATCTTTTACCAATTCAGACAAACTTTTCTGAATTAAAGCTTCACTTTCTGTATCTAAACTAGAGGTTGCTTCGTCTAAAATTATAATTTTCGGGTCTGCTAAGATTGCTCTCGCAATTGCCAAACGCTGCCGCTGACCGCCAGATAACTTTACACCTCTTTCTCCTATTAAAGTATCTAAACCTTCATCAAAACGATCTGTAAATTCACTCACATAAGCAGCTTTTACAGCATTTTGTAATTCTTTCTCTGTTGCATTTGGCCTTGGAAATAAAATATTTTCTCTAATCGTTCCTTCAAACAAAAACTCATCTTGTAAAACCACCCCCAAATGTTTACGATAGCTAGATAATTTTACTTTAGACAGATCTTTATTGTCTATCGTAATTGTACCAGATTCTGGATTTAAAAAAGTAGCAGACAACCCTGCAATAGTAGATTTACCAGAACCAGAACTTCCAACCAATGCTGTTACAGAACCAGAAGGCACTTTAAAATTAATATTATTTAATACTTCTTTTCCTTCTTCATAGGCAAAAGAAACATTGTCAAAAACAAGCTCGCCTTTCATATTATCTAGCGCAATTGTTCTATTCTCATCATCCTCTTCCGCAGACATATTCATTAGTTCTTCTGTTCTATCTAAACCTGCCAAAGCTTCTGTTAACTGACTCCCAATATTGCTCATTTGAACAATTGGTGCAATCATTAAGCCTAATAAAAAAGTAAAGGATAAAAATTCTCCAACAGTTAATTCTCCTGTCATAATTTTGTAACCCCCAATCCCCATAATTCCAGTGGTTGCTAGACCTAACAAAAAAGTAGCAGCGCTTGACATGATTGCAGTTGCTGTTAAACTCTTCTTTACATTTTGAAATAACTTATCTACCCCTTTTTCAAACGTATCATTTTCTTGCGCTTCTGCATTAAATGCTTTTATTACTCTTACCCCAGATAATGTTTCTGTTAATCTTCCTTTTACTTCTGCATTAATAACGCCTCTATTTCTAAAAATAGGACGAATATATTTAAAGGCTTTTAATGCTACTACCCCAAAAAGAACAACAGGAACCAACACAAAAAAGGTCATAGACGGGCTAATTTGAATTAGCAATATCATAGAAATAACTGCAGTAATAGTGCCACCTACTAATTGCACCAACCCCGTTCCTATTAAATTTCTAACCCCTTCTACATCACTCATAATTCTAGAGACCAATGCACCAGATTTTGTATTATCAAAAAAACGAATAGGTAATGACAATACTTTCTTTTGCACTTGTGCCCGTAATTCAGATATTAAATATTGTGCTTGTACACTTAAAATACGTGTCAGTAAAAAAGATGTAACTGCTTGCACTAAAATTGCCAAACCAACAACAAGTAAGAGGCTATATAGTTGCTCATAATTCTTATTCGGAATTACCTCATCTAACAACACTTGAATTTTTAAGGGCGCAACCAAACTAGACAACCTGCTGCAAACAATCAGTACCAATCCTATAAGTACCAACTTTCGTTTAGGCCAAATAATGGTTTTAAATGCTTTTAAAATAGATACTTTTGGTTTCTTATTATCTTTTTTTGAATCTTTTAGATGTTGCATTAATACTTTTAAGTTTAGAATATATTTTTTACTTATGGCAATTTATATGCCATTCGAAAATACTATGACAGATTAACAAAAATACAACATACAAAAAGACCTGTCAGTTTTTTAAAACATAACAGGTCTTAATTAATTTATTTTAAGATTATTTACAACCTCGTATCAATAATACTTTTTACAACTTCTGGGTTTAACAAAGTAGAGACGTCTCCTAAATTATCCATTTCATTACAGGCAATTTTACGCAAAATACGGCGCATAATTTTTCCTGACCGCGTTTTTGGTAAACCTTCAGAAAACTGAATTTTATCTAATTTAGCAATTGGCCCAATTCTATCTGTTATTAACTGATTGATTTCTTTTCTTAGATTGTCGTGATTTCTGCTTTCTCCGGTGTCTTTTAAAGTAACATAACCATACAATGCACTTCCTTTTATATCATGCGGAAAACCTACAATTGCAGATTCTGCAACAGCAGGATGTTCATTAATAGCATCTTCAATGGGTGCGGTTCCTAAATTATGCCCAGAAACAATAATTACATCATCTACTCTTCCTGTAATTCTGTAATAACCCACCTCATCTCTTAAAGCACCATCTCCCGTAAAATACATATTCTTATATGCAGAAAAATAGGTTTCTTTATAACGTTGATGATTTCCCCAAATAGTTCTAGCAATACTTGGCCAAGGAAATTTAATACACAGTCTTCCTTCTACCTGATTTCCTTTCAATTCGTTTCCATTTTCATCCATTATTGCAGGCTGAATTCCAATAAAAGGCAAGGTTGCATAAGTTGGCTTTGTTGGGGTTACATAAGGTATTGGTGTTATCATCATACCTCCTGTTTCTGTTTGCCACCAGGTATCAATAATCGGACTTTTCTTTTTCCCTATATTATCGTTATACCAATGCCATGCTTCTTCATTAATAGGCTCTCCTACAGAACCCAATACTTTTAAAGAAGATAAATTATATGTATCTACTAGCGCTGTTCCGTGCTTTGCCAATGCTCTAATTGCTGTTGGCGCTGTATAAAACTGATTTACTTTATGTTTCTCTATAATTTCCCAGAAGCGCCCAAAATCGGGATAACTAGGCACTCCTTCAAACATTACTGTAGTAGCACCGTTTGCTAACGGACCGTAAACAATGTAAGAATGACCGGTAATCCAACCAATATCTGCGGTACACCAATACACATCATTTTCTTTATATTGAAATGCATTTTTAAAGGTATAGGCCGTATACACCATATAACCAGCGGTTGTATGCACCATTCCTTTTGGCATTCCTGTAGAACCAGAAGTATATAAAATAAATAACGGATCTTCCGCATCCATAATTTCTGCTTCACAAACTTTTGAAGCCTTGTCTAGTAAAGGTTGTAACCAGTGGTCGCGGCCTTCTTTCATCTTAATTTCTGAATGAATTCTTTTTGCCACCAAAACAGTGGCCACACCAGGACAATTTTCTAAAGCTTCATCTACAATTCCTTTTAAATCGATAGTTTTTGCACCACGATAAGAACCATCTGAAGTAATGACCATTTTACAATCAGAATCGTTTATTCTTGTTGCCAATGCAACCGCAGAAAAACCTGCAAAAACAACAGAATGAATGGCACCAATTCTTGCACAAGCTAGTGTTGCAATTGCCAATTCGGGAATCATAGGCACATAAATACATACTCTATCTCCTTTTTTTACACCGTTTTCTTTTAAAACATTTGCAAATTGATGTACTCTTTCCGAAAGTTGTTTGTAAGTAATATGTTCTGCTGCTTCCTTTGGGTCATTTGGCTCAAATAAAATAGCTGTCTTGTTGGCTCTTGTTGCCAAATGCCTATCAATACAATTTTCTGTAATATTCAATTTAGCACCTTCAAACCATTTTACTTCTGGCTTTGAAAAATCCCAATCTAACACTTTATCCCATTTTTTTCTCCAAACAAAATGCTCTTCAGCAATTTCTTCCCAAAAATTTTCTGGTTCTCGAATAGACTTTCTATAAACTTGGTAATATTCTTCTAAATGTTTTATATGATAATTACTCATTGTTGTTTTTTATTTGCGGTAATCTAAATTAAAAAGTATACTTTTATATGTCTAAAGCTATCCTTTTAAATGTTGTTTAAGAGACATTTTAACAAAGTTAAATATAAACAATAATATTGATGTCTAAGACATTCGTCAATTATGAGTGTAAAATGGATAAAAACATTTGAAAAACGCTCATTTTAATAGTAATTTATTTTAAATATATAAA
>Ga0308016_10001252_pt1 | contig 12701 bp, 12 predicted proteins | sample Neamet233_FD_203129 | JGI IMG/M metagenome (GOLD analysis project Ga0308016, IMG submission 203129) | Marine microbial communities from water near the shore, Antarctic Ocean - #233 | ecosystem: Environmental > Aquatic > Marine > Unclassified | place: Southern Ocean | collected 2014-07-28
ATATTAGGTGTTACGATGATCCCTAGGTCCTCAACCTGCTTTAGGTTAGCAACCATAATAGGGAGTGCCTTGGATTTCGGTCTAGCTTTTAATGCATAAAGCTTCTGAACAGAAGCTCGACGATCAGGCAAGACTGCAAGCCCCAGAACAGTGTCAGTGGGCAATAAAACAACGCCGCCTACTTGCAGACTGGATACTACATCCGAAACCACATCTTGGCTAAGTTTGGATAAAGATTCAGACACTATGCATTCACCTTTAGACTAGGAGTAACTAAATCTTTTGCTCCCGATCTACAAGGAAGAGTGTTCGACTAATAATGGGTACGTAAACACTATTAATTTTTCTAGACTAAATTGGAGAACAACTAAATCCTTTTAACGGACATTTCCAATTGAAGTTTCAGTGACTGGGAAAACCCGCATCGTCCAATTTCCTAATTGATATTTTTTTAATGCAACGTGTAAGAAAGATGCCATTGAAGCTACATTTGCAATTGGCAATGGCCAGGGCTCTTCTAGTTCACTTTCGTCAGTTCTAAAGGAGAACTTTCCCGCAAATGCTGCAGTATCTTGATGTCTCCTTATGAAGACTTTGACGTCTTCGGTATTAGCATAACTAAAATCAGTTAGATTGTGACCCTCATATAGACCCAGGTAGTGGTTGGGACGTGCTGCTGGACGTATGCAAACTACCGGTTTTTGTTCTAAATGACCGACGTGGTATCCTATTAATTCAAACGCATTAATTCCAATAACTGGGATTTTTTTGGCAAAGCCAAGCGCATTAGCAAATGCTACAGTCGTTCGCGTTGCGCCAAGTCCGCCCGGGCCAATATCCACAAATATACAGCCCAAGTCAGCAACGGTTTTGTCAGAGTTCAAAAGAGCAGCTTTTACATATAACTCAACATTGCGAGAACCGGCCAGGTCAATTTCAGTCATACTGTCAAAAAGTAATTTTTCACCATGGGCAACGCCTACAGACATTACACCAGAAGAATTTTGTAGTAGGAGCGATACCATGTTCATACTGACTGGCATCTTAATTTTAAGCTCTGCAAAAGTACAGTTGCCCGTGAGCCATGCGAAGTCATAACAAACACTCTCTCATCGATATTTTTTGCGTTTAGTTTTATTGAAATTTTAAGAAAATCATCAAAGGCCTCTTGTATGCGTGACCCCCACTCAATCATGCAAATTGAACCCTCAACTTCCAATTCAAGGCCAAGGTTATAAAAATCTTTTTCATTTTCCAAACGGTAGGCGTCTACGTGTAGTACATCAACTGAAGGGCACTTATATATGTTAGCAATTGCGTAAGTGGGACTGGATATTTCATCCTCAGTGCCCAAAGCTTCCACCAATTTCCGCACGAAGAACGTTTTTCCAGAGGCTAAAACACCATCCAAAAGAACAATATCACCCGCCTGAAGTAGGGGTGAAAGTACTGTTGCGACCCACGCGGTCTCTGCTTCATTCTCAGCAGTCACTTCAAATTGCAATCGGTCACCTTCTAAATCACTTAAAGACAAGTTTGACCGATTAGATACTAAAACCACTTTATCTTTCCATCATTCTACAAACCATTTAATTTTGTTTTAGGCTTAGTTGAACTTAAAATAAAGTGAGTAGTGACCGCACAGCTTATTCAGTCCTGATGCCCATTCATAGGTGGCAGCAGAAGCATTTATAATTTAAAAAATATAATCAGTAGGTCAGTAGTATTTTTCTTTATAAAAAAAATAGAGGCCTAGCCTCAAACACGACTAATCTTCAGCTTGGTTTTCATTTTTGTGCGACAAAAGGCATGCAAGAAGCAAGTCTGTTCAGACATATCCAGCATTTCTTGAGCTACGTGATCTGCCTCAGAAGTTTCAAGGTATACGTGAGTTTCTATTGGATCAGCCTGTCCAGCCTTACCCGTTCCACCAGAGGCACCACCCAAAGAAAAATGAGTGTCCTGTACAATTCTATAATCAGGTAAATCAAGGTTCAGCATTGAGACAAAACGCCCAAATTGTGTCATGAAACAAAATCCAATCCCAGCGCTAATAAGAGAATTGGCATCCGGTGCGCGGCCATCTTCTGAACTCAGGAACCGAAATGATGTTCCCCATGGCGAATATTGCATTTGCTGGATTTCTTTCAAGCCATCCTCACGAAGCGTTGCAATTGCACCAATGTTCAATCGTCGGTCTTGTTCCTCAGTTAAACTTCCGGCTGCGGACGAGGTTCCCTGAAGTACATCTTTTTTGGGAGTTAGCCCAACCGGAATAATAAGTTCTAAACTGCTTTCCATGGGGGCAGACAGAGAGAAGTGATCGCCTGGGTCCTCAAAAATTGCGCCAGCCAGCTCCAGAGCATTAGTGGGAGTTAACTCTAAACCATTTTTTGATAATTTGAACAAGCTCGCTAATTGCCCACGCATCAAGCCATTCAGAGGTGAGGCATGTACGGCGTCCATTAAAAAGCTATTCAGTGATGCATCGTCAAGATTGCAATCAACCTGCACTTCCAGTTCAACTGGTTCGGCTCCTCCAATCATTGTCCGCTTAGGCATGGATCCACGCATGGTATAATAATTATTCTGGATCAGCCGTAATTTGCGAAATACCACACCACGTTGCTCAGCCAAGGCAGTAATTTCATTTAAATAGCTAGCCGCCATACCGGCGGATAAAAACGCAAGGGGACAGGGTGCTGCATCGTGGCCGTTCAGGTATGGACCCTCATCTGAGACGAGCCGCCAAGTTTGTTTTGTCTTTGCAGAACAGACTAGAGCTTCCTTCTGAAATCCACTAAGTGAGCGGACCCAGGTCCGAATTGCATCGCCTTTCCGGTTTTCTGGCGCAGAAATTGACACTTCATCCGAATTGGCAACCAAAAAAAATGGTGAAAGGCTACTACTACCTATGATGTCTTCACCAAGCTTTGCCATTTTAATTACTCCAATCCATCACTAACGTTTCTCGGAAAGCGAAGCGCTCCAAATGTGAGGCTACAACATTTCGAAGCCTGACCAAATTCTCCTGGTTATTTGCCTTTGCTACAATTGTCAGTGTGTCTTTGCTTGCTTCCAGTTCCGCTTTACCAAAATCAAATTGGATCCATCCCGTTTCTGGAGTAAATTCGACCTCAATTTTGTGAGAAAAATGTTTGCAAATCTGCTGAAGATAACGACTGGCTGTGGCCGTCTTTACTGAAGTGGTAGATAAAATCAATTTGTAACCTTCCAAAGAATTTTAATTGGTAGTGTCGGAGGGCAGTACAGTTAAATATTGCGTTGCAGAACTCACCCTCCTCATAGGTTAATCTTGCCACCATCAACATTAAGCGTTTGCCCAGTCACAAAGTCACTGTCCGACGTAATGAGATACATCAGGGACCCCAATAAATCCTCTGGCATCATATCCCGCTTGATTGATCGAGATTGGACAGTTGGTCCACGGGCAGGATCAAATCCAGTGTGGCCTTGCAGGGCCTCACTTTCGGTCAGCCCTGGAGCAATTGCATTAACTTGTATATTTTTGTCACCCAATTCGCGGCCGTGGCAACGTGTCAACGCAATCACAGCCCCTTTTGATGCAGTGTAGTGAGATAGACCAGGAGGGCCGTAGTAAAAGGTTCCGGAAGCAATATTTACAATCTTACCACCACCAGCCCGCATCATAGCTGGAACAACTGCTTTTGTAGCTTGATGTACGCCTCTGGCGTTCACAGTCATGACTTTATCAAACTCGTCATTATCGATACTCATAAAAGGCTTGGGTTCAAGCGCTGCAAATATTGAAGCATTATTGATTAAAATATTTACACTTCCAAAGTTCTTTTCAGTTGTTTCAACTAGAGAAGTCAGATCATCATCTGAGGTTACGTCAACAGTTAATCCTATAGCTGTCCCACCCGTACTCACGATATCTGCAACAGTCTTATCAGTATTTAATACGTCTGTGATGACAACATTAGCGCCTTCTTCAGCCAAGCGCTTTGCCATTACAGCACCAATTCCACGCGCGGCTCCAGTAATAATTACAGTTTTTCCGTCTATCCGTCCCATCTTATTCCCCTCTTTCAGATTTTAATTTCAAGAATTTTTGCTACTTCAGTCCAGCTCTTGCTACCATTTTTTTTCAAGTCAGCAGTGAGGTCGTCAGGCACCCAGTCGATGAAGCAACGCTTAAAGTTTGGCCGTGCTTCTATGGCAGAAAACCACCTCTCTAAGTTTGGCAATCGTCCACCATCCCACATCCCACGCATTGACATCATAGCAAGGCGGTTCACGTAGGGTGTCAGAGAAATGTCAGCCACCGAAAACTTATTGTTAACCAGCCAATCATTTCCTTCCAGTGCATCGTTCATTTTGTGAAGGTATTTATCGTAAAGTTTTACTTTTTCGGATGCTCCAGGCGCATTAAATCCATGGCGAACAAAGCCATCTTTTTGGCTTTTCCAATCTGATGTAACTGACATGGATGGCGTAGATGCAAGGAATTTCTTAACGCCCTCTGGTCCAAGGTTTTTTAACACGGTGTGTCGATGAGAACACACAAACGTAACTGCACCACAGGCGGGGTGGAGGTCTTCATCCACCGCCTTAGTCCAGTATCTAACCTGCGCACGCCCCCAAGCATCTACCGGATGGACACTGGTAGCGGGTGCGATGTGGTCCAAGTATTCAATGATGACAGTACTGTCTGGAATGACAGTGCCATTGTGAACTAATGTTGGGACAACTCCTTTTGGGTTCAACTCCAGATATTCAGGATCAAATTGCTCACCTTTTAGAATGTCGATATAAACGCCATCCCATTTCAGGCCTTTTTCATCCATTGCAAACCGCACTTTTGCGGCACAAACAGATGATCCATGATGATAAAGTGTAAATGTCATAGCTGTATAGTTACCCATTTAAGTTCAGTCATAGCTTCTAAATCAGCATCAGTACCTTCGCGCCCCATACCTGACTCACCATTCCCACCAAAAGGTACGTGCGCCTCATCATGCACTGTAGGGCCGTTGATATGACACATGCCTGCACCAATGTTTTTGGCAAAGTGGAGTGCCTTATTTATATCCTTTGTGAATATAGACGATGAAAGACCAAATTCAGTATCGTTGGCTTTCTCCAAACCCTCTTCATAGCTATCAATTGGGTAGATAGAGGTCACAGGTCCAAAGGTTTCTGTTCTACAAACAACCATTTCATCAGTGACACCTGTCAGTAGTGTGGGCTGACATCGGTTGCCTTCAAATTTACCACCCGTGACTAGAGTAGCACCATTAGCGATGGCGTTAGCAATATGATCTTTGACTCTGGCACGTTGGCGTTCTGAGATTATTGGTGCCCCAACAGTATTTGGATCACGCAGATCCCCCATCCCAATCCTTGATGCAATCATCGCAAAGCGTTTAACAAAATCATCAAAAATTGATTTTTCAACGTAGAACCTACTAGAGCCAATGCAGAGCTGACCACCAAACATAAAAATAGACCGCGCAACTAGAGGCATCGCCTTGTCTAGATCCGCATCTGCAAGAACTACAGTTGGGCTTTTTCCACCTAACTCGAGCGTATTAGGAGTTTTATTTTTGGCACAAATCTGTGCTATATGTTGCCCTACAACTGAAGATCCAGTGAAGCTCACAAAATCAACGTCGGCATTACTAGTGAGATCATCACCAATTTCTGCCCCATTTCCAGTTACAACGTTGTATGCTCCAGGTGGAAGCCCAGCGTCAGAAACAAGTTCAGCCATCAGAATAGACAGGTGTGGTGCCATTTCAGATGGGAGGTGCACAACCGTATTACCAACAGCAAGTGCATTAGCAAATAGGCGAGTGGTTTTAATCAGTGGCACATTAAACGGCGTGATGATGGCCACCACACCTAATGGCTCTCGGATCGACATTGAGAATTTGCCTGGCGCGTCAGACGGAATTGTTTCACCACGTACATTACGGCACATCCCGGCAGCCGCGCGGATCATGGTGAGGCCCTTATTAAACTCAAACATAGCCTTTGAAATTGGAGAACCTATTTCATCAATCAAGCAATCAATAATTAGCGCCTGCCGCTCTTCCATAAGCTCAGCCACTCGCAGAAGCCAACGCTCACGTTGGGTTGGGGTAGTTTCTTTGAAAGTAGTAAAAGTTAACTTTGCAGCAGCGATCGCTTTACGGATATCATTACCACTACCCTGTGCTGCATAAATATAGAGGCTGTCATCCAGAGGGTTCAGAACCTCAAAAGTTGCATTATTTTCGGCATTTATCCATTCACCGCCAATGAAATGTTTTAAAGTCCTCACGTCGGCTGATGTTTCCATGTCTGTTCCCTAATTAAAATATCTACCAAAAAAATATGTCTCTTAGATTTTTTTGATTGGCCACTCACTGAATAAGTTGAGATCTCATTTACTTCTTTAAACTTTTGAAAAATCCGAACACCATTTTATGATACCCTCCTGATAACTTTTCTTTTTGGTAAAGGCCTTTGCCCATCGCGTAATATTGGGATATTCATCGAACGGGTACCCACATCCAATCAATACAAAATGAACTGGTATCCATGAAATGTCGGCTAAAGTGAATTGATCACCCATCATCCACTCTCGACCCTCAAGTGTAGCCTCAAGTTTTGAAAAACTATCACTAAGAATTTCTTTTGACTTAACCAAATCCTTCTCTTCGAAGGCGCTGCTACCGGCATGCTTGGCATGAAAATTTTTGAGCTCCTCATTCTTTTGAAGGGCGTTATATTTTTGTTCTTCTTCCACGGTTTTTTTAACTTTTTTTGCCATTTTGGTGGCATAGACATAAGGCTTTATCGCCACCACATGTATTGAGCCAGCTAGCCTAAGCCATTCAAGCATTTCTGATTCATGTTTTTGAGGACGTAGTGACGGTTTGGGATAGGCTTTATCAAGGTAGTCAATTATCTCATTGGACTCGACATGGACTACTCCATTGTCAATCAAGACTGGGACCAAACCCTTTGGGTTAATACTAAAATAATCCTCAGAGATATTTTCTTTTTTCTTTAAATCTAAGTGATGACTGGTCCAGGGCAAGCCCTTCTCAATCAAGGTCATCCGAACTCGCATAGAACAATTTGAGATGTCACCATGATAGAGGTGAAACCCTGTGAGCTTTTCAATTGACTTATTAGTTGGGACAATTACTGCCATTAATTTTTCCTTTAGTTGGGATCCCAAAATGAGAAGAAAAAGCAAAGAACTCCTTATTAAGGTTAATTTAATACATTAGTTACAAATTTGGGATCCCAATACAAGTAAATTATGATCATTTCTGACTGTTTCGCGTTGGAACTTGACCTTGGGATCCCAATATTGTCAGTAAGAGGTATGGAATCCATTGACTCAGATCTCGCAGCACGCATTCGGCAAGATATCATTGCCGGTACTTACACCGACGGCGAGCGACTGTCTGAGGCGCAGTTATGTGCGACGCATAGCGTGTCTCGCACACCAGTTCGGCTGGCGCTACGGTTGCTTGAACGCGAGGGAATTATAAATCGTGGCGAAGGCCGTGGCTATTCGGTCCAGAGCCCAACCGTCGAGGATATTATGAAGGCGGTGGAAGTGCGCGGTCACTTGGAGGGCCTAGCGGCCCGTCTATTAGCACAAAGTTCGAACCGTTTTGAGCACCTGCCCCATATGATAAAATCTACTGACCAAAGTGAAAAGAGAATTGATGAACTCGAACGTCTTGGTCGACTTGATGAATCAATTATTAGGCAAGCGCATGCCTCAAATAAAGACTTCCACTCTGGAATACTCACTTTATGTGGAAATAATTTTATCGAATATACTTGTAAACAAATTAGCCACCTACCAATGTTAGCGGTTGGATCCATGGTTTTTGATAGATCTGTTGATGAAAATTCGGACAACTTTAAGCGTGGCATCTTCCGGCTTCGACTGGGCAATGCGCAGCACCGAGTAATTATCGAAGCAATTGAGAGCGGTGATCCAGTTCGTGCAGAAGGCATGATGCGAGAGCATTCCCATACCATGCTTGATTACATACAGACCTTTGAAAAACGCGATGGGAGCCTGACTGTTGCAGATTTAGTTGCCTATTCCTCAACTGAACCTCTAAAATCAGCGTCTTGAGACATTTTTGTTCAATTAGAGATCGAGGTATGCATATTTCAAATGTACTATTTTAGCTCCCTATTAGGCAGAATACTTGGATCTAAATGCTTCGTATCATCTTCGTCCCAGTAGCCAATTAATACACCCATAGTCTCTTCAATCCCTGTCATGTAAACAGCTCGCTCTTCAGAGCAAGCCACACGCTGGCGATACTGAAGCGACCACCCAGCAAGCTTATTGAACATGCTTTGACAAATACTCCGATGTTCAGCGCTGCTGCCCAAATCGTTAAGCTCATCGGGGTCACTAACAAGATCAAATAAAACAGGTTCAAAGCCTGGCGCATGTACGTATTTCCATTCCTTTGTGGCAATCATGTAGGAACGACAATCAAGCGGCATACGGCCCGTTTCTTTTCGGAAAACTTGAAATGAATAATCCCCTTCACTAATGACATAATCACGCCAGTCCGACTTTTCACCATGAATTTTGGACATCAATGAACGCCCCTCCAAAATGTTCACAGGAATACTACCGCCATGATAGTCTAAGAAAGTTGGAAGAAGATCGATGCACTCTACCAAAGAATCGTCAGTTTTACCTCGCGTCTTGTCCGCTAATTTACTTGGATCCACTATGATTAGGGGCACCTTAACCGATGGGTTATGAAAATATTCTTTCTCGCCCAACCAATGATCTCCAAGGTAATCACCATGGTCAGATGTAAAAATTATCATCGTATTTTCAATTAAACCCCGGCCCTCCATAAATTTAAATAAAATACCCAGTTGATCATCTATCTGGCTTATAAGGCCCATGTAGGCAGGGATAATTTTTTCGCGCGCCTCTTCATTACTGAAAGTTTTACTTGCCACCCTAGTTCTAAAGTAACCAATCAGTGAATTTGGATCATCCAACTCGGCTTCAGACCTAACTGCAGGGATCACATCCCTTGCAGTATACATATTGTTGTAAGGCGCTGGAGCCACATAAGGCCAATGAGGTTTTATATACGAAAGATGCAGCAACCATGGCTTTTTCCCATCATCTTCAGCCATGAAATCCATTGCGCGTCGCGTCATATAAGGTGTCTCTGAATCTTCTTCCAGTACACGTGCGGGCAACTCAACACTGTCATTAAAATACCCAGATCGAACGCCGCCTTCTGTTTCGACCGCATTTGCAGCCCAATGCCAAGGATTAGCATCCTCGTTGTAACCTTTTTCTTTAAGGTAAGCATTATATGCAAGTTCCGGCTTCACAAGCGCATCTGGGTGAACACCGTCATCGCGTTCAAAGGGCTCCCACCCAGCTTCGGAAAGATGAGTACCAACGGCGCCATCTGGGTCAATACCCAGGCGCTCCATTCCTTCTTTATCCGGCACCATATGTGATTTTCCAACAAGAACAGTCCGAACTCCTAGAGGATTTAAATAGTGACCAATATTCTTTTCGCCCACGCGCAGTGGTGCGTGCAGCGCAGATGTACCGTGTGACGAAACATAGCGACCTGTATAAATGCTGTTGCGAGAGGGACCACAAGTCGGAGCTTGGCAATAAGTATTACCAAAGACAACGCCCCGCGCCGCTAGCGCATCTATGTTCGGCGTCTTTATTGTTGGATGACCTGTACAGCCCAAGTAGTCATACCTCAGCTGGTCGCACATTATAAAAAGAATATTTTTTTTTGCCATTTATCAACAACTTTCCAAGTTAATTTCGTTTGGGCCGAGCTTCATTCCACGGCGGGTCAGGTCACGCCTTTATTGAAACCACTCTTTACGCAATTAATTTCATATTTGGGATCCTAAAACAATTATTAAAAGGATTTTTTTCTTTTAATCTCCTCAATTATTGCATTCAGGATCCCAAGATAGTATCATAAAAAAAATACTGAACTATAAAATACATGCATAAATTCAAAATTAAAGGAAAACTAATGCACCCGGAATTAAAAGCACACCCCGAATACTTTGAAAAAGAAATAGTCCAATTGACAGACAATGTTTACCAAGCTTTTGGGTTTGCTGCCTCTAACGTTTATATGATTGTGGGAGACGACGGCATTGTGATTGTCGATACATCAGAAACAACTACTGCTGCTGAAAATATACTAGCAGAGTTCAGGAAAATTACCAACCTACCAGTAGATACTATCATTTTTACTCACTCACACCGCGACCACGTATCTGGAGCATCTGTTTTTGCAGAGGGTGGCAACCCAAACATTTTGGCGAGTGCTAAGTATTCTGAAGATTCACTTTTCGTGGCATCCGATCATCCACAGCCTGTGAAGGCAATGCAAGTACGGACCAAACGTCAATTTGGTATTGGGCTGTCATACCCAGATGAAATTATCGGCATTGGGGTGGGACCAGGTAGCCGACCTCTAAAGGGAATGGGTGCAGGCTCACTTCCTCCGACCCGACGTATAGGAGATGATGGTGAAAACATTAAATTGTGCGGTATAGATTTACAGCTAGTTGTAGCTCCAGGCGAGACACCCGACCACATAGTTATCTGGTATCCAGAAAAAAAGGTACTTATTAGTGGCGACAATTATTATCGATCTTTTCCAAACCTCTACCCTCCGCGCGGATCAGCGTATCGAGACTTTGACACCTGGGCCGATACTATAGACATTCTAATGTCGTTTGGGCCCGAAGTTTTGGGTCCTGGCCATACAAAAGCATTATTTGGGGCAGAAAATATTACCGAAATCTTAACTGATTACCGGGATGCTATTCGCCATATTGTCGACGAGACTCGCAACGGGATGGACGCAGGGCTCACGATTGATGAGCTGGCTCATAGTGTTAAACTGCCTCCTAGGCTTGCAGAAAAACCGTACCTAAGGGAATATTATGGACGAGTAGATTTTTCAGTGCGTGCATATTTTGTGGGAACGATGGGATGGTTCGATGGTAACCCAACCTCACTAGGTAGCCTTCCACCACGTGAGGAAGCAGAAAATTTTATAAGGCTCGCCGGAGGGCCAGATATAGTAATGACTGAGATAGAAAAAGCCAGATCTGATGAAAAATATCAATGGGCACTACAACTCATCGACCGACTAATTTACACAGAGCCCAAGTCTGAAAAATTAAAAAAAATAAAGGCAGAAACTCTAAGAGAGCACGCGGTTAGTCAAATCAACTGCCCAACTCGGCACTATTACATTCAATGCGCCAAAGAGCTGGATGAGGCCCAGTAATATTTGAGGTTTTCTATAGTCCAACCATGGGATCAATTATCAAAGGCATCTATACTTGAGCTTGCATTTAAAAAAAGAATAAATATTCTTGTTTTAAATAACTGACCATATCTAGGAGTTTAGAAAAATGCCCATCAGACCAACTAAAAACCCAGATATTCTTAGCATGCAGGGCCTCAACCTGTTCCACTACTCCTATTCGAATTGTTCAATGCGCATTCGACTGTTTTTGGAAGAAAAAGAGATTCCATGGAACGATCATTTTGTTGACCTGCGCGCACAAAAAAATTTGACCGAAGAATATTTCGCGATCCATCCGCAAGGCTTGGTGCCCGCACTGGTGCATGACGGTGTGATCATTTATGAATCTGCGGATATTCTTTTGTATTTAGAAGAAAAATTTCCCAAACCTTCGCTGATACCAGATGATCTTGAAGACAAATCAGAATTGGACAGGATATTGGAATTCACGCGGTCTGGTCACTTTCCCATTATCAAGACATGGGCATATGGCCGCAACAACAAACCAACCAAGACACCGGAAAGCATGGCCAAACTTGAGGAGCTTCAGAAAGACAAGATGATTGTGGAGTTTCACAAGGAAACCCTAAGCCCAGGAGGCATTTCCGTAGAGAAAATACTAGCTGCAGAAAAAATCCTTAAGGAGATGTTCACAGATCTGGACAATCGTCTTGCCAAATATGAGTGGATCCTGGGCAGCAAGATGACCATGGCGGATATCGCCTGGATCCCTCAGTATGCGCTTTTCCGGCGTAACCATTTTCCATTCGAACCCTATCCAAATTTCATTGCTTACGTTGCTCGCTGGCAAAAGCGGCCTGCTTATATCACAGCGATCGGTAACCACATGCCTGGCTCCATGGATTTGCCCTCGACACAGCGCACAAACGAACCAATTTGAGTTGACCGAATGTGCCTTTCTATGCCCAATAATAATCTGAGGAAATAAATGTCTGACCAAAATCAATATATGCACCAATCTATTGCGCAGGCAGTTAGGGATCATGGAATTGATACCATGTTTGGGTTAGTTGGTGACGCCAATCTTTTCATTGTAAACCATTTTGTGAGTGAGTGTGGGGGTACACTTGTTCCTGCGGCGCATGAAGGGGGCACTGTTCTAATGGCGCAGGCCTATACTCAAGTTACAAAGCAAGTTGGTGTTGCAACAGTAACACAAGGACCGGGTTTAACTAATTGCGTAACTGCGTTGAGGGAAGGAGTAGTCGCCCGTCGCCCAATGATACTTTTATGCGGCGATACTCCAGTAACGGCTTCTTTTCATCCACAAAATATCGATCAGCGTGAAGTGGTTAAGGCAACTGGTGCGGGTTTTGAACAAGTTCA
>Ga0308016_10001261_pt1 | contig 12631 bp, 8 predicted proteins | sample Neamet233_FD_203129 | JGI IMG/M metagenome (GOLD analysis project Ga0308016, IMG submission 203129) | Marine microbial communities from water near the shore, Antarctic Ocean - #233 | ecosystem: Environmental > Aquatic > Marine > Unclassified | place: Southern Ocean | collected 2014-07-28
GTTCCCCTCTGGTATAAACTCCAGCGTTGTCATTACACCTAATCGAAGACTCGCAAAGGTGTTGCGGCGAGAATTCGATAGTTATCAGGTTACGCAAGGGCGCGCAGCTTGGAGTACTCCTGATATTCTTCCGATAGCTGTATTCATTGAACGTTCATATGAAGAGATGCTCTATTCCGAGCAGGCAGCAAAATTACCTATTCTGCTCTCTACCACTCAGGAACAGGCATTGTGGGAAAATGTGATCTCTCATTCAGATCAGACCCCAATTTTATTTTCTGTTTCTGAGGCGGCAAAATTAGCACGTGAAGCCTGGCAAATTATTCACGAATGGAAGCTCACTTCTAAACTCAATAATTTTCCTTTGAATGAAGATTGTAAGGTGTTCCAGGGTTGGTTGAAGAGTTATAAGGGTTCAACTAGACGTGAAAATCAAATCGACAAAGCACGTATTTGTGATTTGATAATTGAATTATGGAAACATACAAGAATTAAAAAACCAGACCGATTTGTTTGCCATGGTTTTGATAATTTCTCACCGCAGCAGAGAGCTTTTCTGAGTAGTCTTTCAGAAGACGGGTGTGAGGTAATGACGACGAAGCCGCAGTCGGAACTTCGATTACAAATTGGAAATGTGCAACAAGTTGGCTGTGCAGATAATCGTGATGAAATTTATCGTGCCGCAGTGTGGGCACGAGCACGGATTGAGGCCGACAATACAGTACGAATTGGTGTTGTTGTTCCGGAGTTCTCCAAGTATCGGAGTGAAATTATACGCACCTTCAGCTCTGTGATGGAGCCAGATGTGCAACAGGGCCTACCCGGATCTACGCATCGTGTATATCCCTTTAATGTTTCGCTTGGAATGGGTTTGGCTTCATACCCACTAGTCAGTACAGCTTTCTTATTACTCGAGCTAGCTGGAAAGGATATAGAATTTGAGTTTGTGAGTAGCATCCTTCGTTCCCCTTTTCTGGCCGGCGGAGAGAGCGAAATGACAAATCGTGCGCTGCTTGATGAGCAATTACGAAAGAGAGTTGAGCCAAGAATTACGCTCAAAGACTTACTTGTGCTTATTCAGCGCAAACAAAACAGCACAAATTGCCCGATCCTCATGCAGCAGGTATCTTCACTTGTAGAGTTTCGCAAAGAAAATTTGTTTGGTATGCAGGCGCCATCGATTTTAGCTAGAGCTATCTCCGGCGTGCTTCAAATTTTCAATTTTCCAGGTGAGCGTACTCTTGACTCATCGGAATACCAAACTCTAAATAAATGGAACGAAATCGTTGCTGAATTTGCGGCACTTGATCGTGTTATTCCCAGGATCGGATATATTGAAGGGATACGGCGCCTCCATCGTATGGCAGCAGAAACAATCTTTCAGCCAGAAACGCTTGACGTCCCCATTCAGATTTTAGGTGTATTGGAGGCCGCTGGTATGGAGTTCGATCATCTATGGGTGATGGGGTTGTCAGATACAGAATGGCCGTTGCGTCCGCGTACGAATTCTTTTCTACCAATTGAGCTACAACGTTTAGCAAAAATACCGCGTGGTTCTGCATCTGAATCACTTGAGCTTTCCCGTCGTTTCACTAGTGAATGGAGTCACAGCTCGGATGAGGTTATTTTTAGTTATCCGGGACATGGTGGTGAACGAGACGATTGCACACTTACTCCTAGTCCATTAATTGTAGACTTCCCACAGGGAGAGCTGATTCTGCCAATTTATAAGAGTCATCGTGATTTGATTCATCAAGCGCGTCAGATTCAGTATGGTAAAGATGATAAAGCGCCAGAGCTTGATCGGGCAGCAATGGAAAGTCCTGTAAATGGCGGCACTTTGGTGATAAAGGACCATGCGGCTTGCCCGTTCCGAGCATTTGCTTTGCACCGTTTGGGTGCAAGAGGATTAAAGTCTCCACATACTGGGCTAGATGCAATGGAGCGTGGGAAATTGGTTCATGGGGTGTTAGAACAAGTATGGAGTCAGCTTAAGACCAAAAGTGAGCTTGATGCGATCAGTGATGACGATCTTAAAGTGATTTTGTCAAATTCAGCTAAAGAGGCGATCGAATGTATTCAGGCAGAGCGTTCGACAAAACTCTCAAAAAGTTTTACAAAGATCGAGCATCAACGTTTGGTGAGATTGACGTCTGAATGGTTACATGAAGAGAAGAAACGCAGCGACTTCAGGGTCGTTGCAATCGAAGATAAGCGTATCATTGACCTAGGCGGACTTTCCTTAACTACGCGTCTAGATCGCGTTGACAGGCTTAATGATGAGAGGCTTATCATTATTGATTACAAGACAGGAAAGCGGGAATCATCAGTTCAGACCATGTGTGGCGAACGTCCGGATGAGCCACAACTGCCACTGTATCTTGTGGCCTCTCAGCCGGATGCTACAGCAGTTGTATTTGCACAGGTAAAAATGGGAAAAATGAAATTCAAAGCATTAGCACGGGATAGTGATCTTCTGCCTAGTGTGAAAGCTGATCCAGAATGGGAGCAGTTAATTTCTTCTTGGCGTACTGACCTTACTCGCATTGCAGAGAGTTTTTCCGAAGGTGATGCGAAAGTTAGCCCCAAGAAGTATCCCGATACATGCCGTAAATGTGACTTGCAATCTTTTTGTCGAATTTATGAACGGATTGAGGGTGCGTATGCAGAGCCCGAGGATGGTGCATGAACGGCACTACACATATTTCGGATTTTTCTGAGCGTAAACGTGCTCTTGATCCTACAAGCTCGTTTATCGTTCAGGCGCCAGCAGGGTCAGGTAAGACTGGGCTTCTGATCCAGCGATATCTTAAGTTGCTTGCATGTGTTGAAGCGCCTGAAGAGATAGTAGTGATTACGTTTACAAAGAAAGCTGTGGCAGAAATACGAGAACGAGTACTTGCAGCGCTTGCTCAGCCTAGCAAGACTCCTGGAACTGAACATGAGAAATTACTCTGTACGCTAGCAAGTGCAGTGCTGCAGCGTGATGCTCAGGCAGGTTGGCAAATTGCTAATAATCCGGCGAGACTACGTATCCAAACTATCGACTCACTGTGTGCATTACTTGTACGTCAGATGCCCATACTGTCTGAATCTTGTTTCCAATTGGAGAGCACGGAGGATGCATCTGATCTTTATCTTGAAGCGGCTCGTGCGACCATTGATTTAGTCAAAAAAGATAATGCTGCAGTGCAGGATGTTGAACGGTTATTAAAGCATCTTGATAATGATGTGAGTCGCACCGAAAAACTACTCTCCAAAATACTGGAAAAACGCGATCACTGGTTGCGTCATATTTATGAAGGTAAGGGTAGGGAGGAATTAGAAACGGCACTACGGAATGTTAGGCATGAAGCACTTAAAAGCGTATCAAATATCTATCCAGAATCGATGCAGGAAGAATTGGTTAAACTTGCACGTTATGCTGCCACTAACCTTAAAGATGGCGACGGGAATTTACCGTTCGATACTTGCGAGAAATTAAATGCAATGCCTGGATGTGAAGAGCGTGATGTCCCCCTCTGGCTTAGTATAGCTGAGTTGTTAACGACAAAAGCAGGTGGTTGGAGAGTGGCATTAAGAAAGGCGGACGGCTTTCCACCAGGTAGTACTGTTGATGAGAAAGAAGAAGTAAAATTGTGGAAAAGCCGCGCTTTTACATTGATTGACAAGCTCAAGGAAGATGACACATTACGACAATGGTTACATAGTTTACGCAGGCTTCCACCACCTACTTACAGTGACCCTCAGTGGGAAGCGCTTGGTTCCATCACTCGTTTATTACCATATACCGTTGCGCAGCTAAAGCTTGTGTTCCAAGCGAGGGGCATGGTGGATTTTACTGAAGTCGCGCAGGGTGCTTTACAAGCTCTTGGAGATCCTGATGCGCCAACTGATCTGGCGCTTGCACTCGATTACCGTATTCAGCATTTGTTAATAGATGAATTTCAGGACACTTCGATAAGTCAGTATAAATTAATTACTAAGCTTACTGCGGGGTGGGAGCTTGGTGATGGCCGCACCTTGTTTGTCGTTGGCGATCCGATGCAGTCAATCTATCGCTTCCGTGAAGCCGAGGTAGGGTTATTCTTACGCGCCCGCGCTGAAGGTATTGGTTCCATTAAATTGGAATCAATTGTGTTACGTACCAATTTCCGTTCACATAGCGGTATTGTGGATTGGGTCAATAACACTTTTTCGCAGATAATGCCGATAAGAGAAGAGGGTGCTTCAGCTGGTGCCGTATCTTATACGGCTTCTGTTTCAATACATAAGGGACTAGTTGGTGAGGCAGTCAGTATCCATCCATCTTTTAATGGGGATCATGTAGCAGAGGCTAAAGAGCTGGTAGAGATTGTTGTGAGGGCGCGCCGCGATGATCCATCTGCCACCATCGCTATTCTTGGCCGTACCCGCGCTTCATTCCATCAAATTGTACCGGAATTAAGGGAAGCTGGACTTCGATTTCGCGCAATTGGGATTGAAGGACTAGGCTGCCGACCCGTAGTGCAGGATTTACTGGCATTAACACGTGCATTGGCGCATTTGGCAGACAAATTGGCGTGGTTTGCTGTACTTCGTGCACCATGGTGTGGCCTCATACTTGCCGATCTCTATGCACTTTTCCCATCACAAACTGCCCCTGTCGTGGACATAGAAAATATCGGAGAGAATGCTTTAAGAGGGGATCGTCAGACAGTATGGGAATCGCTCAATGATGAGGCACGTTTATCAGCAGTCTCTGCTGATGGTGTTATTCGATTGCTGCGTATGCGAAGAGTGTTAGGAAGTTGTATAAATAATCGTAACAGACAGTCTCTTCGCTCAACTGTTGAGGCAGCATGGCTTGCGCTTGGGGGTCCAGCTTGCGTTAATAATGAAACTGATCTCGGAGATGCAAAAATTTACCTTGATTATCTTGAAGCCCATGAAAAAATGGGAAATATCTATGAGCTGGCAGCATTTGAAGAGGGGCTCGCTAAGCTTTATGCGCTACCCGATACGGAGGCTGATGATACGCTGCAACTCATGACAATTCATAAGTCGAAGGGACTTGAGTTCGATTACGTGATCGTTCCTGGTCTCGGGCGTTCACCACGTAGAAACGAGAAAAAATTGTTTATGTGGGTGGAGCGAGCATATATCTTGGATGATGTAAGGGGAGAGCAAAATGATTTGTTACTCGCACCAATTCAGGAAGAGGGTGCAACCAGCGATCTCATTTACCCTTGGCTGGAGAAGCTTGACCAAGAAAAAGAGTCCTTTGAGGATGAGCGGCTTCTCTATGTTGCAGCAACACGCGCAAAAAAGTTTTTACACTTGTTGGGTAACACAGCTCTTTCTTCCGATATTGATGGTGTGCTCGAGTTAAAGAAACCCTCAGCAAAATCATTGTTGAGAAAGCTGTGGCCAGTGGCGCAACCAATTTTTGCTAGGATTGCAGCACAGGAAAAATCTCTAATTGGCAGAAGAGAAGTTGAGAGTGAGAAGGAACATTCAATTGATCAATCACTCCGCCGCCTTGCATCTGATTGGATATTTCCTTCTGCGCCGTCACATGTGAAATGGAGGCCACCACAGGAAAAGGCATGTGCTCAAGAAATTGAATTTTCATGGGCCGGAGAAACTGCACGACATATTGGGAGTGTTGTGCATCGATGGCTGCAGTACATTGCCGAAGATAGAATAGATAAGTGGGACAAGAATCGAATTGAAAATTTACACAATATATTTAAACAAAATCTAGTTGCATGTGGAATGAGCGGCAATAATGATGAAATAGAATCTGCAGTTACACGAATAAAATCTGCACTCATCCATACAGTGCATGATACACGCGGTCAGTGGTTACTTGGCCCGCAGAAAAGCTCTCAGAATGAGCTGCATATGACAACAATAATTGACGGGGACCCAGTTGGTCTAGTAATTGATCGTACTTTTATTGATATGGATGGTTCTCGTTGGATTATAGATTATAAAACCAGTAGCCATTCAGGCACAGATGTGGATTTCTTTCTTGATCGTGAGCGGGAGCGATATCGTGCCCAGCTCAATCGTTATGCTGTAATGATGAGTCGGACCGATACTCGGTCGATCAAGCTGGGACTATATTTCCCACTGTTAAAGGGGTGGCGAGAGTGGGTATATGAAGGGTAGATGATATTTTTTCAAAAACGGACAAAATGGGCCAAGGTATCATATCTTATATATAGTGAGTTACTGCACTATAAAGTCTTAATAATAAATCGGTTTTAACTTTGCAATTAATCACTTATCACACCTTTATGTGATCAGCTGTATCCTTTTCCCTTATGTTATGATGTGAGACTTATTTTTTAAAAAAACAGTCTTTTTTATGCTCAATATTGATCTTCATTGCCATTCCACGGTTTCTGACGGTACATTAACACCTACACAGCTGGTTGAACGTGCAGCTACGCGTGGGGTAAGTATGCTGGCACTGACTGATCATGACGATTTGGGTGGGCTGGATGAAGCACGTCGTGTTGCAAAAGAGAAAAATATAGTTTTTATTAATGGGGTAGAAATATCGGTTACTTGGCGGAATAGAACACTTCATATTGTCGGTCTTGATGTAGATCCAAAGTATCTTCCGTTGAAACAAGGTTTAGCAGCCATTCGTAGTGGGAGAGTTACACGTGGAAGTAAGATTGCTGCGCAGCTTGATAAATTTGGCATTCAGGGTAGCTTAGAGGGCGCCTATTACTATACTGGGGAAGACGGCTTAATTGGGCGCACTCATTTTGCCCGTTTTTTAGCTGAGCAGGGATATGCTAAGAATGTGAAGTCTGTATTTAAAAAATATCTAGTTAAAGGTAAGCCCGGATACGTATCACATCAATGGGCTTCATTAAGTGATGCAGTGGGTTGGATATGTGGTAGTGGCGGCAAGGCTGTGATTGCCCATCCAGCACGTTATAAATTAGGTAAGAATTTACTGGATGAGCTGCTATTAGAGTTTCGTGCACTTGGTGGCTCCGGCTTAGAAGTTATTACTGGGAGTCACACTCCTGAGCAATCTCTAATATTTGCACACCATGCAAACCGAATGAATTTACTTGCCTCATGCGGCTCAGATTTTCATGGGCCGGAAGAAAGCTATTTTGATTTAGGCCGAATGCCAGAGTTTCCAATAGAATGTATGCCCGTTTGGCATGATTGGGACAGAAGAATATAGTATAAGAAAGAGCTTATAAAAAATAATTCAACATTAATACTATAGACTCCTGTTAACGTGGCTCAATTCTTCTCCATCCATCCTGACAACCCGCAATCGCGCTTATTACGTCAAGCAGCAGATATTGTGCGCGCAGGTGGTGTAATTGTTTATCCAACTGACTCTTGCTATGCTCTTGGATGTCAATTAGGTGACAAAAATGCCATGGCTCGTATTCGTGGTATACGGGGTGTGAGTGAGCAACACCATTTTTCACTAGTATGTCGCAGTCTTTCTGAAATATCTCATTATGCTAAAGTTAGTAATAGCCAATACAGGTTACTTAAAGCAACCACACCGGGTAGTTATACATTTATACTTGAGGCTACTCGAGAAGTCCCTCGTCGTTTACAGCATCCTAAACGTAGCACTATTGGCCTTAGAATCCCTGACCATCCCGTGGTTCAGGCGCTGTTAGAGGAGTTGGACGAGCCATTGCTAAATTCAACTTTGATTCTGCCTGGTGATGAGGGCCCTCTCAATGATCCAGAGGAAATTCGAGAGCGTCTTGAGCACAAATTAGAATTAGTGCTGGATGGTGGTGCCTGTAGCTTGGAGATGACAACAGTTATTGATTTAACCAGAGGTGAGCCCGAGTTGGTGCGGAACGGCAGGGGTAGTTTAGCCCCGTTCGGAGCGATACATGGATAGCATTATTCAGGACATTGATAGAATTATTCAGGGAATTGCTATTTTTGCACTTCCAGTGACACTGGCCATTACTTTGCATGAGGCAGCGCATGGTTACGTAGCAAAGAAATATGGTGATCTTACCGCCTATGCTCAGGGGCGCGTTACTCTGAACCCCTTGAAACATATCGACCCGATGGGTACAGTTGTTGTGCCATTGTTGCTTTTGGCAGTTAGCTCACCATATTTATTTGGCTGGGCAAAACCGGTGCCGATTAATTTTGGTAATCTTCGCCATCCAAAACGTGACATGCTCTGGGTAGCTGCAGCGGGACCTGGAGCTAATTTTTTAATGGCTTTCATCTGGGCTCTAGTTTTTAAGTTTGGCCTAGCCATACCAGAAAGTAATTTTTCTGAACCAATGCTATTAATGGGGCAGGCCGGTATCCTAGTAAATGTGATACTGTTGGTTCTTAATTTGCTACCTTTGCCTCCTTTAGATGGGGGGCGTATAGCAATGAGTTTACTACCTCATCGTATTGCATATCGTTTTGCTCAGATTGAGCCTTATGGGTTTATTATTCTATTGGTTCTGTTGTTTACTGGTGCACTCGGTGCTGTTATAGAGCCCTTTATATTTATAACCATAAGATTAGTAGCTTGGGTAGTTGGGCTGCAACTTTGATAAAGTATTTAGCTATAGAATAATCAAGGATGAAATAGAATGTTTACTGATCGAGTTTTATCTGGGATGCGTCCCACTGGTAATTTACATTTAGGGCACTATCATGGTGTGCTGAAGAACTGGGTGGAATTGCAGCAAGAATTTGAATGTCTGTTTTTTGTTGCTGATTGGCATGCTCTTACTACTCATTATGATTCGCCAGAAATAATCGAACAGAATGTATGGGATATGGTGGTGGACTGGCTTGCCGCTGGCGTGGACCCAGCGCAGGCAACACTGTTTATTCAGTCACGCGTTCCCGCTCATGCCGAATTGCATCTATTGCTTTCAATGATTACACCGCTAGGTTGGCTAGAGAGAGTTCCTACGTACAAAGACCAGCAAGAGAATTTAACAGATAAAGATCTGAGTACCTTTGGGTTTCTTGGCTATCCTCTATTGCAGAGCGCTGATATTCTTATTTACCGTGCTAACCGTGTTCCGGTTGGCGAGGATCAGACCCCACATATAGAGTTTACCCGTGAGATCTCACGTCGCTTTAACCATATTTATGGTAAGGAAGCCGGATTTAAAGAGAAAGCCGAGGCAGCGATAAAGAAGCTTGGTTCTAAGAAATCTAAAATTTATAGAGAGTTACGTAATCGTTATCAGGAAAAAGGAGATAGTGAAGCGCTGGAAACAGCGAAGTCGTTGCTTGATGAGCAGCAAAATTTGAATATGGGAGACCGAGAGCGGCTATTTGGTTATCTTGAGGGGGGCGGCAAGATGATCCTTTCAGAACCTGAAGCCATGCTTACCAATGCGTCAAAGATGCCAGGTTTAGACAGTCAGAAAATGTCTAAATCCTACAATAATACAATTGGTTTAAGAGAGAATCCTGATAGTGTCAAAAATAAAATTAGAACGATGCAGACGGATCCAGCACGCATTCGGCGTGGCGACCCAGGTGACCCGGCCAAGTGTCCAGTTTGGCAATTTCACTTGGTGTATTCAAATGACACGGTCAAAAATTGGGTGCAAGAGGGGTGCAAAAGTGCGGGTATCGGTTGTCTAGAGTGCAAACAACCAGTAATTGAAGCAGTGCTGGCAGAACAGCAACCAATGCATGAACGTGCAAGAATGTACGAAGAAGATCCTACTTTGGTACGTAATATTATCGCAGATGGCTGCGAAAAAGCTGATGAGTTAGCACAGGAGACCATGCGTGACGTAAAAGAGGCGATGGGGCTAAGTTATTCTTAGTTTTCTTCTGCAATTGCCTATAAAGTCCGCACGGTATTATTAGATCAGATAAAGGGTTTTATTTTAGTGTGAGCCAATTCCCTAATCTTACAGAAACGATTCCTATTGCAAATATCCATGGCGAACCGCTTTTGGAATTGCCGAGGGATCTGTTTATTCCACCAGACGCTTTGGAAGTATTTCTTGACACATTCCAAGGTCCGTTGGACTTGTTACTTTATCTTATTCGCAAACATAGCCTAGAAGTCCTAGATATTCCAATGGCAGAGCTCACACGACAATATATGGCTTATGTTGAGCTTATGCGCACTAACCAGCTTGAATTGGCGGCAGAATATTTATTGATGACTGCGCTTCTGATTGAAATCAAATCACGTATGTTGCTGCCTCGGCCTACCATTAATGCTAATGAAGATGATTTAGATCCTCGTGCTGAATTAGTGCGCCGGTTGTTAGAATATGAACAGATGAAACTGGCGGCACAACGGCTAAATGAAATACCTCAGGCTGACCGTGACTTTACGCTGGTTCAGGTATTAATTGAGCAGACAGCAGTTAAGCATCTACCTGATGTTAGTGTAGATGATCTCCGTGATGCATGGGTTATGCTGGCAGTCCGTGCGCATAATAGAAGTCATCATCGTGTTACACGATCTGAACTTTCAGTAAGATCACATATGAGTCGTATTATTCGTGATTTGCGCGGACATGAATTTATTAAATTTAATGAATTATTTGGACGCAATGCAGGGGTGTCTGAGGTAGTAGTAACTTTTCTTGCATTACTTGAGCTCGTAAAGGAAGGTTTAGTAGAAATTACACAGTCTCAACCTATTGGAATTATTTATGTTAAATCAGTCGATTCCCTTGCTTCCGTCTAATTCACCTGAGAAAGAAGACTCTGATCAGAGAGATCTTGATCAAATCAAGTGTGTACTAGAAGCAGCTTTGCTTACTACCCAGGATCCATTGCCGTTATCAGAATTAAAGAAATTATTCGATGGCGAGCTAAGTACAGAAATCCTTCGAAAATTGCTTGAGGAATTACGAGAGAAATGGGCGGAAGGGGGTGTAGAGTTAGTATGTGTTGCTAGTGGCTGGAGATTCCATACAAAATTAGAGGTACAGGAGTTTCTTAACAAGCTGAGTCCACAAAAGCCTCCTCGATACTCCAGAGCTGTATTGGAAACACTTACTATCATAGCTTATCGTCAGCCAGTGACGCGTGGTGATATCGAAGAAATTCGTGGTGTATCAGTATCTAGCCCAATACTTAAAGTTTTGGAGGCGCGCGGCTGGATAGAGGCTATCGGACATCGTGATGTTCCCGGTAGACCGGTTTTGTTCGCAACTACTGAGGATTTTCTTAATGATCTTAATTTACTCTCCTTAGAAGAGTTGCCTCCATTGGAAGAGCCGGGTTTGCTTGTTGAAGAGAAAGGTAGCTTGGAAATACTGCCGGTTCCAGAGCAAATTTCTAATTCTGATATTCCTGGAAGGTTAAATCTTGACGATAGAGATTAAAATAAAGACTGTAATTAAAGTTACAAATTAGTATTTCTATATAGAAGAAAGAATACTTGATTTTATTTATCTCAACTCGGATATATGTATCAGGAGAAAGTTTATGCGTGCAATTTTAGTTGCAAACCCAAAGGGAGGGTCAGGTAAGACCACATTGGCAACTAACCTGGCAGGTTATCTGGCCAAACAGAACCAGAGGGTTGTGATGTTGGACCTAGATCAACAAAAGTCTTCACTAGATTGGCTCTCATTGAGATCTCATGAATTACCCTCTATCTCCGGAATAGGTTTGGGGCGAGAAATATCGAAAGGAGATATGGAAAAGATTGATTGGCTTGTGCTGGACTCTCCTGCAGGAATGCAGGGAAAGGAGCTCGCAGAAGCCTTAAAGCTGGCAAATAAAGTAATCGTTCCGGTTCAGCCATCAGTATTTGATATGGTCGCTACACGTGATTTCATAAATCGGCTGGTTGAAGAGAAAACAATACAAAGGAAAAAATCCTTTATTGGTATAGTAGGTATGAGAGTGGATCCGCGTACTCGCGTAGCATCTACTCTAGAGCAATTTCTTCTGCAGTATGATTTTCCAATCATCACTTATTTACGTGATACCAAGGTGTATGCTAATGCTGCATTTGATGGAAAAAGTATTTTTGATTTGCCTTTTCATCAGGCTGAGCAGGATCTCATACAATGGAAAACACTAACTCAGTGGGTTAAGTCCTAATTTCAGCTCAGAATTTCTTCTGAAGTAGCTCAGTATAAAGAATCGATTCAAATAATTAGAAATTCATCGCTCACAGCTCATCACTCGTGATGGGCTGTGACCCAATTATGTTTAAAGATTTAACAGCAAATTAACATTAATTAGTTCTCGATTCTTATTATAAATATTATCTTTAAAAGAATTTGCGCGGAAAGAGGTTGTTTTTTCATAGGATAATTTATGGACCTCTCATCACTTAATAAACTGCTTGACTTGGGGAGCTCATCTCGGCTAATCTGCGGGTTGATTGTCGGCTAATAAAAGTGTCGAGAGCTATTCTCGTCATGAAGGTTTTGAAAGTCGTAGTACATATTTGAAATGGATAGGAGGGTAACAAATGGCAACAACATACGGTTCAACTGGAACAGCAGCCAAAGCGTCTTCTGGCTCCTGGGACAAATCCGATTGGTATGATTCAAGGTACTATAAGATGGGCATGGCGCTCATGTTATTGGTAGCATGTTTCTGGATTTGGTATCAAAGGACTTTTGCTTATTCACATGGCATGGATTCGATGGAACCTGAATTTGAAAAAGTTTGGATGGGT
>Ga0308016_10001262_pt1 | contig 12624 bp, 13 predicted proteins | sample Neamet233_FD_203129 | JGI IMG/M metagenome (GOLD analysis project Ga0308016, IMG submission 203129) | Marine microbial communities from water near the shore, Antarctic Ocean - #233 | ecosystem: Environmental > Aquatic > Marine > Unclassified | place: Southern Ocean | collected 2014-07-28
TAGATATTAGAGAAGATACAACATTCTGTATATCTAAAAGAAGATGGCAAAATCAAGTCGACTCATCACATACAATGATTGTTGAAGGACGACCTAATGAGGGAGATATTATTTACTTCCCATTAATGGATAGTTTCTTTGAAATACAATTCGTACAAGATCAAGAGCCATTCTTTCAATTAGGACAACTACCAGTTTACAAATTAAAATGTACTCGTTGGGAATATTCAAGTCAGGAATTAAATACAGGTGTTGAAAATATTGATATGTCACAAGAGGCATACTCATTAGATCAAGGATTACATCAAACATCACTAGAGAGTGGAACGTTTGGTCTTCAATTAGGAACACCAGTAATTTCAAATGACGCTGTTAGTAGCATACCTATTCTTGCTGGTGGAGAAGGATTTAAAACAGCACCAACTTTAACTATATCGGCACCATCTATCGCATCTATAAATGCTACGGTAACAGGAACTAGTGTAGGTGGAACACTTACAGCATTAACAATTACTAATCCAGGTCGTGGTTATGGATCAACACCAGAGATTACAATTAACTATTTAAATCCATCATTTCAAGCACAAACATTAGCAGTTACTTCTCTTGGATTAACAAATGGTAAATTAACATCAATTGTATTACCAACTCTTACAGGTATTGGTGGTATTACAAGTGTTGTAGTTTCTGCTCCTGGTGGCGCTGTAACGGCAGCTGCTACTGCGACACTTACCGATGGTGTAGTGACAAGAATTAATATAAATGTAGATGGTTCAAGTTATCATGGAACAGTTCCTACAATTACAATATCAGAAAACCTTGACGCTGAAGGAGCTTTACAATTAGAAAACGATAGTGGTGACGGAGAAGAATATTACTTTATCAATGAAGATTATTCTATACAAGAACAATCTGGATATGCTGATAATTTAGATTTAGATAAAGATGCAGGTTTTGATACTGCTTCAACACAAGATGATATACTAGATTTCACAGAACGTAATCCGTTTGGTGATCCAGATGGAGGAGGATTTTAATGTTTGGACAATACTTCTATAATGAGAGCATGAGACGTATGACAGTGGCCTTTGGTCAATTGTTTAACAAAATACAAATTAAACATAAAGATTCTGCTGGTAAAACACAGCAAACTATTTCAGTTCCATTAGCCTATGCTCCAAAAGAAAAATTTTTAACGAGACTAGATCAACAACCAGATTTAGATAGGAGAGAATTTGCTATCACATTACCAAGAATGAGTTTTGAGATATCAGGTATCAACTATGACGCCTCTCGTAAATTAACAAGAATACAAAAATACAAAACTGTTAAGACAGGTAAAGATGGTAAAGTAATGAACTTTAATTATACACCTGTTCCTTACAGTATATCATATAATTTAAATATATTTACAGCAACTGCTGAAAGTGGATTACAAATAGTAGAACAAATACTTCCTTTCTTTCAACCAGACTATACTGTTACAGTTGTTGCTATACCCGAGTTAGATATTAAAAGAGACGTTCCAATTATATTAAATAGTGTTAATTATGAAGACAGTTATAATGGTGAATATACAACTCGTAGAGCAGTTATATATACATTAAGCTTTGTTGCTAAAACATATCTATTTGGTCCTATGACTAACTCAGGAGTTATCAAAAAAGTACAAACTGATCTACATACAGATATGCCAGAGGCAAGTAGAGAAGAAAGAATTATCGTAATTCCTAATCCAACATCTGCTAACGCTGATGATGATTTTGGATTTACTACATCAATAACATCATTCACTGATGGTAAGAACTTTAATCCTAAGACCGGAGTGGACGAATAACATATATATTATATTATGACAAAACTAGAAGATAAGGTAAATGAGATTTTAGGAATCAATACTCCTGAACCCACAAAAGAATTAGTTAAAAAAGAAGATGTCAAGCCACCTGTCCCTCGTACTGAAGATAAGACAAAAGCAGATGTGGATAATGATTACACGTATAGTAGAGAAAACTATTACAATCTAATTGAAAGAGGACAAGAAGCAATAGAAGGCATACTAGATATTGCGAGAGAAGGACAACACCCAAGAGCTTACGAAGTCGCTGGTCAATTGATAGGACAAGTAGGACAAACAGTAGATAAACTACAAGACTTACAAAAAAAACTTAAAGACTTAAAAGAGTTACCTAAGACTGCTAACGCAAATATTAAAAACGCATTGTTCGTAGGATCAACAGCAGAGTTACAAAAGATGTTGTTGAAGAAGACTGTAGAAACAAACGTAGAACGTAAATCAGAAAACGATACAGTAAACGTAACACCTAAAAAGGATTAGAATGTCAGACACAGCAAACGCTTATCTTGGTAATCCAAACCTCAAGAAGGTTAATACAGCAGTAGAGTATTCTGAAGAAGAAATTTTAGAATATCAAAAGTGTGCGAGTGACCCATTATACTTTATGGAAAACTATGTTCGTATTGTATCACTTGATGAGGGTCTTGTACCTTTTAAGATGTATGGCTTTCAAAAAGAGATCGTAAGAACAATTCACAACAATAGATTTACTATTTGTAAATTACCTAGACAGTCTGGTAAATCAACAACAACAATTTCTTATCTATTACATTATGCTTTGTTTAATCCTAACTCAAACATAGCGATACTAGCAAACAAATCATCTACTGCGAGAGATATATTAGGAAGACTACAACTTGCTTATGAAAACTTACCTAAATGGATGCAACAAGGTGTACTCAATTGGAACAAAGGTAATATTGAATTAGAAAACAAATCAACCATAGTCGCTGCGGCAACTTCATCTTCAGCAATTCGGGGTGGTTCTTTTAATATAATCTTCCTTGATGAGTTTGCTTTCGTACCAGCAAATATATCAGAACAATTCTTTAGTTCAGTTTATCCTACTATATCTTCAGGTACAAAAACAAAATTAATTATAGTATCTACACCTCATGGTATGAATCAGTTTTATAAGATATGGACAGATGCTGTTAATAAGAACAATGACTATATTCCTATTGAAGTACATTGGTCAGAAGTACCAGGTAGAGATCAGGAATGGAAAGAGAAGACAATCAGAAATACTAGTGAGGAACAATTCTCACAAGAGTTTGAGTGTGAGTTCTTAGGTTCAGTCGATACTCTTATCTCACCAGCAAAAATTAAGAACACAGTTTATATAGATGCAATACAATCTAAAGGTGGTTTGAGAATGTTTAAGAGACCTGAAAAAGATAGATTGTATGTTGCGTGTGTTGATGTAGCCAGAGGTACAGGTAAAGATTATTCTGCCTTTATTATAATGGACGTAACTAAATCAGATAGTGGTAAGATATTATATGAAGTTGTTGCGACTTACAAAAATAATGAAATCAAACCATTCGTATTTCCTAACGTAGTTGCTCAAACTTGTAAGGCGTATAATGAAGCACATGTATTAGTTGAAGTCAATGACTTAGGTCAATCTATATCAGAGGCGATGCATTATGAGTTAGAATATCCTAATATATTGATGACTACTCAAAGGGGTAGGGCGGGTCAAATACTTGGAGCGATGTTCTCAGGTAGAGGTACATCACTAGGGGTAAGAATGACAAAGCAGATAAAAAAGGTAGGTTGTGCGAATTTTAAGACGCTTGTGGAGGGTGACAAGATATTAGTTAATGACTTTAACATAATTGAAGAAATGTCCACTTTTTCACGTAGAGGTAACTCATGGCAGGCAGAAGAGGGGTGTAATGATGACTTGATTATGTGTCTAGTTATATTTGGGTGGTTATCTAATCAACCTTACTTTAAAGAATTATCAGACTCAAACATCAGAAACCAGATGTATGAAGAACAACAGAAACTATTAGAACAAGACATGGCCCCATTCGGATTTGTAGATAATGGAATTGATGAAATCACAAATGAAGATTCCATAGATGAATATGGGACTAGATGGTACCCTGTTGTACGAAAAGGTCAATAACCGTAAATTAAGACTATTATAAATATCTACAATGATAAAATGTTTGACTATGGACGTAAGAAAACTTACGAATTTTGATAAATTTAAATTTAAACAGGAGAATTAACCTATGGCATTTCAAGTATCACCCGGTGTTCTCGTACAAGAAAGAGACTTAACTAACATTATCCCAGCAGTATCAACTTCAATTGGTGCAGTCGCAGGACAATTTAGTAAAGGTCCAATTGATGAGATTGTTTCAATCTCTAGTGAACAAGAATTAGTAGATACGTTTGGAAAACCTGACTCAACAAACTTTGAGCACTTTTTCACAGCGGCTAACTTCTTACAATATAGTAATGCTTTGCGTGTAGTACGAGCCCAAAATACTTCAGTATTAAATGCTTCAACATCTGGAACAGGTGTTTTAATAAAAAATACTGAGGATTACGAAAATAACTACTCTACAGGTCAAGGATCAGTCGGATCTTTTGCTGCTAGAACAGCTGGCGCACATGGAAACAGTTTACAAGTATCAACTTGTCCATCTGCAACAGCTTACGAATCAATCTCAACTTCATTAGTTGATGACTCAAGTATAGCAGTAGGAGATACTATTGTTACAACTGACGAATCAGACGTATTTAATGTTGGAGATATTATTCAGTTTTCTACAACAGCAAGTACAGACGATTATGATGACGGAGACTTTTACAGAGTAACAGCTATTGCTGCTTCAGGCGAAACTTTACAGTTCGTTCAACACCCTAGAGGTGCTGGCGGCTTAAAGAGAGCGTTAGTAGATAATAGTAAAATAAAAAGAAGATGGAGATATTACGATTCAGTAGATAGAGCTCCTGGAACTACAGCTTGGACAGCCGATAGAGGCGGTTCAGGTGATGAGATCCATGTAGTAGTCGTTGATGAAGATGGCGTTGTTTCTGGCGAACCGGGAAGAGTTATAGAAGCTTTTTCTAATATGTCAAAAGCAAGTGACGCAAAAACTCCACAAGGCGATAACAATTATTACGCAGATGTAATATTCAATAAATCTTCACAGATTTTTTGGATGGACCACAACTCTGCAGGTACTAATTGGGGATCAGCTGCTACTGGAATAACTTTCACAGCAGTAAATGTCCCTACACTTGAATCTTTAACAGGCGGAGCAGTAGGATCAGCAGTAACTGATGGTCAACTAAAAACAGCATACGAGAAATTCCAAGATGCTGAAACAGTTGATGTTGGTTTAATTATGGCTGGACCTTCTTCAAGTTCAACACACGTTGATAATCTAATCACTATTGCAGAGACTAGAAAAGACGCTGTTGTATTTGCTTCACCACAAAGATCAGATGTAGTTAATATCACTAACTCAAACACACAAATGTCAAACGTAATCGGATTCTTCAATGCAATCAGATCGTCTTCATATGTTGTTTTTGATAGTGGATACAAATACCAATATGACAGATATGCTGACATATACAGATTTGTTCCATTGAACGGTGATATGGCAGGTCTTTCTGCGAGAACAGATACTGTTGCAGATAGTTGGTTTTCACCAGCTGGTTTCAACAGAGGTATTGTTAGAGGCGCTGTTAAATTAGCGTTCAACCCTACTAAAGCTCAAAGAGATCAACTTTACCCAGCACGTATCAACCCAGTTGCTACGTTCCCAGGTCAAGGTACAATCTTGTTTGGCGATAAGACAGGTCTAACAACTCCAAGTGCTTTTGATAGAATAAACGTAAGAAGATTGTTTATTGTATTAGAGAAGGCAATTTCAACTGCTTCTAAATTTCAATTGTTTGAGTTCAATGATGAATTCACAAGAGCGAACTTTAGAAATATCGTTGAGCCTTTCCTAAGAGAAGTACAAGGCAGAAGAGGTATCACAGACTTCCAAGTAGTATGTGATGAAACTAACAACACAGGCGAAGTAATTGATAGAAATGAATTTATAGCTGAGATATTTATTAAACCAGCTAGAAGTATCAACTTTATCACATTATCTTTTGTCGCAACAAGAACCGGCGTTTCGTTTGACGAAGTAGCAGGTTAGTAGAGGAGAAATAAAAAATGGCAAACATTAATGACTTCAAAGCTAAACTTGCAGGCGGTGGCGCTAGAGCCAATCAGTTTAAGGTAACTTTACCTTTTCCTGGCTATGCAAGTGTTGGTGGCGAAATAGAAGATATGGCTTTCTTATGTAAATCTACAGCTTTACCAGCTATGACCGTTGGGTCAATAGACGTAAAGTTCAGAGGTAGAGATATAAAGATTGCTGGAGATAGAACAATAGATGCGTGGACTGTAACTGTTTACAATGATACAAATTTCAAAGTAAAGAATGCTTTTGAAAGATGGCAGAACGGTATCAATAACATGACTGACAACGAAGGTTTAACTAACCCAGTTGACTATCAAGTTGATGCGTTCCTAGATCATTTAGATAGAAACGGTAATACTATAAAATCTTATACACTGAGAGGGGCTTTCCCTACTTCAGTTGGTGGGATTCCATTAGACTACGAAACTACTGATGCTATTGAAACTTTTGATGTGACTTTTTCATATCAGTATTTTGAAAGCAATACCACAACTTAATAAATTGAAATATAGGGGCGCTCTAAGCGCCCTTATAAGTATATAATGAAAAGGAGATATTAGATTATGGCAGAACTATTTGGCTTTAGTATTACAAAGCTAACAAAGAAAGCAGACCCAAAACAAAGTTTTACAACCTCACAGGCTGATGACGGAACACAAACCGTAGCAGCAGGAGGTCACTTTGGTTCTTATTTGGACATGGAAGGGACTGCGAAAACAGAGCAGGACTTAATTCGTAGATATAGAGAGATCGCCCAACACCCAGAGTGTGATATGGCGATTGAAGATATCGTTAATGAAGCAATTGTTGCGAATGAATTGAAAGACGCCGTGAGAGTTATCTTTAATGATCTACCTTACGGAAGAGATATCCAAAGAAAAATAGAAGACGAATTCCAAGAAGTTTTAAGATTAATGAACTTCAATACAAAAGGCCACGACATCTTTAGAAGATGGTACGTTGATGGTCGTGTATACTATCAAAAAATTATTGATAGAGATAACCCTAAAGCGGGTATCGTTGAATTAAAATATATTGATCCTAGAAAAATTAAAAAGATTAGAGAAGTCAGAAAGAAAAGACCTGATGTTCCTAGTCCATCTGCTATGAATAGTATGGCTGTTATTGATGAATATATTGAATACTTTTTATACAATGATAGAGGTATATCAGGAACTACCGGTACTGGTGGTATTAAGATAGCGCCTGATACAGTTGCATTCTGTGCGTCTGGTCAAATAGATCAAAACAAGAACATGGTCTTATCATACTTACACAAAGCAATTAAACCTACAAACCAATTGCGTATGATTGAAGACGCAGTGGTCATTTATAGAATAGCAAGAGCACCTGAAAGACGTATCTTTAAAATAGACGTTGGTAATTTACCTAAAGTAAAAGCCGAACAATATTTAAGAGACGTTATGGCGAGATACAGAAATAAATTAGTATATGACGCCAACACAGGTGAGATCAGAGATGATCGAAATTACATGTCAATGCTTGAAGACTTTTGGTTACCAAGTAGAGAAGGTGGAAGAGGCACTGACATAACAACTTTACCTGGTGGACAAAACCTAGGTGAGATGACTGATGTTGAATATTTTAGAGCGAAACTATATCGTTCTCTAAATGTTCCTGTTGGTAGATTAGAAGCTTCTCAAGGATTTAACATGGGGCGAGCCTCAGAAATTACTAGAGATGAATTAAAATTTACTAAATTTGTTCAAAGGTTAAGAAAGAAGTTTACAGAATTGTTTAATGATATTATGAGAACACAGTTAGTGTTAAAAGGTATTATTAGCGAACAAGACTGGCACGTAGTCAAAGATTGTATACAGTATGACTTCATACAAGATGGACACTTTGCTGAACTTAAAAACGCTGAACTTGCAAGAGAAAGACTAGCGTTGGCAAATGAGATGAGAGATTACGTTGGTAAGTTTTATTCTGTGCAATACATAAGAAAAACTGTTCTAAAACAAAGCAATAGAGAAATGGAAGAGATGGATAAACAAATCAAAAAAGAAATTGATGATGGTATTATTCAAAATCCCATGGCTCAAATACAAAATGAGGAGAAATAACAATGAGTGAAGAAGTAAAAAGTTTCGTTGATAAACTTGCGGCAGGCGACAACGCTAATGCTGGTGAAGCATTTAAAGATGCTTTAAGAGTTAAAGTTGGATCAACGTTAGATAATCACAGAAAAGATATGGCGAGTAATATGTTTAATAACGTAAATACTCCAATACCTGAAGTAGAAGCACATAGTGACCCTAAACCAGAAGTAGCTGATATAGGAACCTTTACAAGAGATGGACAAGTGCAAACTATGAATGATGTTAAAGATGGTCAAGCTGAACTTGACTTAACACAAGATGGTACAGCAAATACCATGGTTGGAGTTGATGTCGATGCAGGTCAGTCAAATAGTTAAAGAGAATCTTTTAGTAGATTCAAAAACTTACAATAGTCTTTCGCCTATTATGAAAGACGCAGTAAAAGATGTCTTTAGTTTCTATAAAGAAGCTAAGGGCAATATTGTAGAAAGATTTGAAAGCGCAATTAAAGAAGTTGCTGCTACACATAAGATAGAAGTAAAACAACTAGAAGATTACTTTGACGAAGAAGTAATTGAAAAATTGGGAGAATAACAATGGCGTGGGTAAAGATACCAGGTACAAATGGAAAATACCAATATGGAAATACTGCTCCAGGATATACTACATATAAAGGTTCTGCTCGTGGTGCTAACTCTACTATCTCTGGTGGTATAAGAACTCGTATTAAACCGGGAACTAGTGATACAACAGAGACATATATTAGATGTAGAGTAAAAAGTACACGAAAAGAAATTGGTGAGCTGTCAAAAACTTACTATGATAGTAAAATTTAATTTATGATTGCGACTACTAAACTAACAGACAACAATTTTAATATTATAGTTAAGGCAAATGGTATTGGAAATGAAACTGATCAGACTTTAGTAGATGTTGAAGCGTCTAACAATGCTTCAAGTGAACCAAAGGTTGCAATCGCTGATATACATTATGAAATATTAGGCACTGGTAAGTGTACAGTATTTTTTAAGAACGATAAAGAAAAGAAAGTAGAGTTAGAAGGTCGTGGAAACTACGGACTTAAACCTACTGAAGATAGAATTAAAGATGTAATAGGTGATATTTTACTAACAAGCGACTCTGATGTTACAAGTTATAATGTAGTAATAGAGGCACAAAAAGAATCAGGATATACAAACTAATGGCTGACACAGTAACAACACAAACAATATCAGACACTTCAGGTGTTAAATATGTAACGAAACTTACAAATTTTTCTGATGGAAATGGTGAGACTTTAGTAAAAAAAGTCGATGCTTCTGAATTAACTTTTATGACAGAAGATGGAAATAGAACAATTGCGAGAGTATATTACTCTATCAATTCATCAGATAGCAAGTCAGGAGTAGAGATTATTTGGGACGGAACAATCAATGCAACTGCATTATTCTTATCTGGTAACGGTTTTATGGACTTTAGAACAGATGGGAACAACATATCAAACAATGCTGGAACACCTACAGGTGATGTTTTAATATCAACAAAGAATTTCGCAAGAGGCGATAATTACACGATTGTTGTCGAGTTTAGATAAGAAAACGTATAAATATATACTACAAAGAGAGAAAAATTTATGAAACTAATTTCCGAAGAAATAAGCAACGCCGAGTATCTTATCGAAGAAACTAACGGCAAAAAAGACTACAAGATTAAAGGTATCTTCTTACAGAGTGAAATAAAGAATAGAAATGGAAGAGTATATCCTAAAGATGTACTATTGAAAGAAGTAAAAAGATATAACCAAGATTTTGTCAATAAGAAAAGAGCGTTTGGCGAGTTAGGACACCCTGATGGACCAACGATTAACCTAGAAAGAGTATCGCATATGATTACGAAACTCTATCCAGATGGTAATAATTTTATTGGCGAAGCAAAAATAATGAACACACCATATGGTAAGATTGTAAAAGGTCTTATTGATGAGGGCGCACAATTAGGTGTATCTTCTCGTGGTATGGGTTCGTTAGTACAAAGAGGCGGCATGAACGTTGTATCAGATGATTTTTACATCGCAACCGCAGCTGATATTGTAGCAGACCCGTCTGCTCCGGACGCTTTCGTAGAAGGTATTATGGAAGGTAAAGAGTGGGTGTGGAACAACGGTGTCTTGGAAGAAAAAGATATAGACGCCTGGAAGATGGAGATTTATAAGACAAGACGTAGAGAACTTGAAGAAAAGAAAGTTAATATTTTCAAAAGCTTTCTTCAAAAACTTTAATCTTATAAATATCCTATAACAAACAAAAATAAACGTTTATTTTTATAAGGGAGATTTCAATGGCCGAAACAGATAAGAAAATTGAGGCAATGGAACAGGAAGTTAGTGAAGTGGCAAACGCCCAAGCTGACGCTCCGAAGAAGAACGCTGTAGCGGCTGAACCTACGCATTTAAAAAACGATGCGCAAGATTTAGGCCCAGCGGTTGTAAAACCGACTGACAGTAATCCAGATGCTTCAAAATCTACATCTCAGGTTTCCGGTGATGCTCAACAAAAAAGTCAAGGTAGTGCTGATGCAATGCCAAAACTTTCTGGGCATAACACTAAACTTGAAGGAAAAGATACAGACGAAAAATCCTTAGAAGATAAAGAGAAGTCAGAAATGGCTGATGCAGAAGCTGAGAAGAAAGTTAAAGTTGCTAAAGAACAATTAGAACTTGATATCAAAGCAGACGTAGATGCCCTTGTTGGCGACTCTGATTTATCTGAGGAATTTAAGCAGAAAGCTGCGACAATTTTTGAAACTGCGATTAAAGCAAAAGTCAAAGAAGAAGCTCAAAAATTACAAAGCGAGTATGAAACTAAATTAGAAGAAAATACTGAAGCTCATAAAGCTGATGTTGTTGAAAAAGTAGACTCATACCTTAACTACGTTGTTGAGGAATGGATGCAAGAAAACAAGATCGCTATTGAACGAGGTATCAAAGGCGAAATTGCTGAGGACTTTATTGGTGGTTTGAAAAAACTATTTGAAGATCATTACATAGATGTTCCAGACGATAAATATAATGTGCTTGAAGATCAAGCTTCTAAAATCGAAGACCTTGAGAAAAAACTTAACGAAGAAATCGAAAAGAATGTTACTTCACATAAAACAATTGGTGAGTTAAAAAAAGATGATATAGCGAAATCTGTATCTGAAAGCTTAACAGATGTTGAAAAAGAGAAGTTTAACAAACTAGCAGAAGAAGTTGAGTATTCAAACGAGGCAGACTTCACTACTAAAGTTACGACAATTAAAGAGTCATACTTTGGTAAAAAAGAAGCTAAATCTGATGACTTGCATGATGTAGCGGTAAGCGATGGTTCTACAGTTGAACCCGCTGACTTAACAAATAGCATGGCTGCTTATAGCGCCGCTATAAGTAAAACAAAAGATATTAAAATATCAAAATAATAATATAGGGAGAGAAATACAATGTATTTATCTGAAACTTACGAGAAAAAATGGCAGCCAGTCCTAGAGCATCCTGATTTACCAAAAATCGGTGATTCTTACAGACGTGCCGTTACAGCTACTATCTTGGAAAACCAAGAAAGAGCACAAAAAGAAGACAACGCTTTTATGACAGAAGCAGCGCCTACTAACAATACTGGTGGAACATCAAATTGGGATCCAATTTTAATTTCACTTGTTAGAAGAGCAATGCCAAATCTAATCGCATATGACATTGCAGGCGTACAGCCAATGACTGGTCCAACTGGACTTATCTTCGCAATGAGAAGTAGATATACTTCTGCAACTGGTGGAGAGGCTTTATTTGATGAAGCTGATACTGAATTCTCAGCAAGAAATGCTGCAGGAACTTCAACTGCCGGTCAGACTGCTGATCCAGCACAAGTAGGAACTAACCCTGCTATCCTAAACGATAGTCCGGCTGGCGCTTACAACAAGTTAGAAGCAATGGCTACGGCTACTGCTGAAGCACTTGGTGATGCATCAGGAAACGCATTTGCTGAAATGGCTTTCTCAATTGAGAAAACTACAGTAACTGCTAAATCTAGAGCTCTTAAAGCTGAATACACAATGGAACTTGCTCAAGACTTAAAAGCAATCCATGGTTTAGACGCTGAAACTGAACTTGCAAACATTCTATCTGCTGAGATCCTTGCGGAAATCAACAGAGAAGTTGTAAGAACTGTTTATATCAACGCTGAAGTTGGCGCTGGTTCAAACACTACTGCTGCTGGTATCTTCGATTTAGATACTGACTCAAACGGTAGATGGTCAGTTGAGAGATTCAAAGGTCTTATGTTCCAAGTAGAAAGAGAAGCAAACGTTATCGCACAGAGAACAAGAAGAGGAAAAGGTAATATGATTATCTGTTCTTCAGATGTTGCCTCTGCGTTACAAATGGCGGGTGTATTAGATTACGCTCCAGCTCTTAACAATAACCTAAACGTTGACGATACTG
>Ga0308016_10001268_pt1 | contig 12601 bp, 9 predicted proteins | sample Neamet233_FD_203129 | JGI IMG/M metagenome (GOLD analysis project Ga0308016, IMG submission 203129) | Marine microbial communities from water near the shore, Antarctic Ocean - #233 | ecosystem: Environmental > Aquatic > Marine > Unclassified | place: Southern Ocean | collected 2014-07-28
AAAGGCAGTTGTTGTCGGAGTATTGATGTCCGGTAACAGCGTTTCTGCAGGTGGTACTTCAGAACACGTATACCATGCAATCGACTCAACAATGGGTCCAAAGATGGATCTTGCTCCAGGCGCAATTCAAATCACAAATCCAGAAGGGTCAGCCGGATATGTCACAGGAGATGTTCTAACCTTACAATCTACAATTAATAACGTAGGTGATTTAGATTATACTGCAGGCGGAGATGTTGAATTCTTTTACAAGAGTGGAGTAAATGAAATTGCAATTGATACCCAGCAACTAAATAATCTAAACATGGGAGCAACACAAACAGTACAAGTAACATTTGACACATCACCTCTTCCATCAAATGCATGGAAGACCACATTCGGAGTTCGTTTGAAGAACTTGGTAGATGAAACAAATAGTGCAAATAACGTAGTACTAGAGCAACTTGACCACGACAGAGTTCCTTTGTCCAAGAAAGCTGCAGTAATCAATAGCAATGTTGTTGAAAGAGGAGATCAATTCACTGTACTAGCAAAGGGTGATGCGGATGATTTCGTAGATACCATTCACACAATGTCGTTTGACATTGAAGTTTCTGAAACTGGTGCTAACCAATGGATTTCTGAAATTGTTAGCGGTGGCGAATCAGTGGTCTATGAAGGGACAAATAATGAAGGAAGAGAGTATGTGATTTCACCAGTTCTTGAGATGTCTGCCGGTTGGTATGACATGCGTTCACGAACAGTTGACTCTAGAGGACAAACCGGCGATTGGCAGGTCTCATCGGGGAATGATGGATTCAAACTCGCAAACGGTGTTCCAACAGTTGTAGCAGAACCTGTGCCTTCTGTAATGTGCGATATTCCAACAATGGTTGATATGACTGGTCATATCATGGACCCGGAAACCCACCTTTCAAACCTGCTAATTACTTCGGATGATTCTTCATTCGTCGCTTGGCATCCTACTACACAAGAACTTGAAGTAATGTTTGCATACGATTCAGTTCAAGGTTGTCCGCTCGGTCAACAAGGAATGGAAGTCAGAATGGATGATGGTGGAGATTACACTGAAACTGGTGAACTACCATATGGAACACTACTATTCAACGTCATTGAGAATGGACAGCCTCGTTGGGCAGGACTTCCAACTCAAATGGTGGATGAAGATGGTGATGGTATTCTTTCACTAGTCTCGCTTGTTACAGATACAGATGATATGGGGCAAATTTTGGATATCAGTACCTTAACTATACAAGTAATTGATAATAGTAACCCTGAAATTATTACTGCACAAATATACGGCAACATTCTTTCATTCGAGACCGTTGATGCAGATGTCAACGGTGAAACAACACTTACTCTAAGGGCCAGTGATGGAGAACAATTTTCCGACCAAACAATCGTTATTAAGATTCAAGAAATCAATGATGCACCTCGTGTAGACATGGACGGAATTGAATCAATTACTATCAAGAGAGGAACTCAAATGGTGATCGACCTTGGTTCAAGGATTAGTGACGTTGATGATGATGCTTCTGAAGCATATGTTACAGTTGTTTCCAGCGAACCTGGTGCAGCAAGATTCAACTTGATAGACAATAGTTTAACACTGCTATTCGATGATACTGGTGACCAAACAATCACTCTAATGGCAAGTGACAAGTATGATACAAACTCTTATCAAATCTCAGTTGTAGTATTTGATGCATATCCATTCATGATCTCAACGGATAATGATGGCTCAGGACACATGTATGTCGCAGTCACAGACACATATGTTGGACAAACTCCAACTGCTGCCATGACGCTCACGGAAGATTCACCAATCTTTACCAGTCTATCTGCAGCATGGAATGTATGTAATGATTTGACTGGAACTTGTGATGGACTTTGGGAATATGACCTCGATGTGTCCAAGTCTAATATCGGCTGGACTACTGAATTGCTTATTCCATCTCTATTCAGCGAAGGGCAACTAGCAAGAGAATCTGGTTCAACTTACATGGATTATTACCAAGTTACCTTCGAAGGAGTTGACAGTGCTGGTGATGATTACAAGACCTTGAATGGTGTCAAGTGGCACATTACTGAAGAAATGCCAGCAGTTGCAGATATGGATGATACCATGTTTAGTGAGTACCTAGCAGATCTATTAGCAAGCAAGGAAGAATTGAATTTGCAAATTAGTGAATCTACTGAAGACACTACTGAATTAGATGCGCAGTTAGCTGAACTTGAAACTCAAATTGGGCCTGCTTGTGAAGATCAACGAGCAGACTGTCCTATTGAAGAGGTTCAAAGCAATTCTGAAACAAGCGGTCTATCAAATGACACTATGATGATTGTTGGAGTAGTTGCATTAGCAATAATCACAGCACTACTGATTGGTTTGATGGTTATGCGTGGAGGTAATTCCGCAGAAGCAGAAATCAAATGGGGTAGTGAATTGCCTGCAGACGATTTAGTTGCAAACTCTATGTATGGTGGAACTCAAGATTTGTTCCAGCAACCAGTTGCAGCAATGCCGATGCCGATGCCGATGCCAATGCCTCAACCAGTAGTTCAACAGCCAGTGATTGCACAGGCACCTGTAATGGGTCCACAAATCCCTGCTGCTGGAATACCAGTGGGATGGACAATGGAACAATGGCAGCATTACGGACAACAATACCTAGAAGGTAAACTTTGAGCCAACAGGCTTTGAGTGACACGTTTAGGCATTGTAACTGATAATAATGAAGGCTAAACCCCTAAAGGGGAGCAACGTGAGGGAATATCGTGGCAGAAGACAATGAGGACGCAGGTGACCTTGTAGAAGAGGAACCTATCGCTATTGTTCTTGAAGAGAATGATGCTGTTGATGTTGATGAAACCGAAGTCACAATTTGGGCGCCAGAACCTCAAGGTTCAGATGAAATTTTGCAATCTAGTGTCGAAGAATGGATTAGCGACGTTGATTTTGAATCAACTAAGGATGTTCCAATTCCAAAGAGATTAGTAGATCAAGTAATTGGTCAAGAAGCAGGTTCTCTCATCATCAAAAAAGCAGCTGAACAACGCAGGCACATGCTAATGATTGGAGATCCGGGTACTGGCAAATCAATGCTAGCAAGGTCTATGACCGATTTACTGCCTGCCGACTCTCTTGAAGATATTTTGATTTATCCAAATGAAGAAGATGAGAATGAACCTAGAGTTCGTTCGGTTCCGGCTGGTCGCGGTGATAGAATCATCAAAGTCCAAAAAGAAGCAATCCGCCAACAAAAAGCTAAGTCACAAAAAGTACTACTACTTGCATTTGGATTAATTGGTCTTCTACTATTTATCGCAGCAATACAATCTGGAGATATCATGACACTTCTATTCGGAGGTTTCCTACTAGCCTTCGGATACATGTTCATCCGTAGCCGTCTAGGTTCGGTTGATGAAAGCAGAATTCCAAAACTACTGGTTAAGCATGAGCAAGGAGAGGTGCCACCATTTATTGATGCCACAGCGACATTAGCAGGTTCATTACTAGGTGATGTACGACACGATCCTTTCCAATCTGGAGGAATGGAAACTTCTGCTCATGACAGAGTTGAACCTGGTGCAATTCACAGAGCTAACAAAGGAGTTCTCTACATCGATGAAGTTAATTTACTTCGTTTGGAAGAGCAACAAGCACTGCTAACAGCAATGCAAGAGAGGGCTTTTTCTATCTCAGGGCGTTCAGAGCGCTCCAGTGGTGCACTAACCAAGACGGAACCAGTTCCATGTGACTTTATTCTTATTGCTGCAGGTAACTTAGATGCAATTCAAGGAATGCATCCAGCACTGCGAAGTAGAATCAGAGGATATGGGTACGAAGTCTATGTCAATTCAGAAATGCCTGATACTGCACGTAATCGCCGTCGCTTGATTAGATTCATCGCTCAAGAAGTATTGAGGGATATTGATACCTCTCGTGAAATTCCACATTTTGATAAGAGTGGAGTTGGCATAATTCTAAGAGAAGCACAAAGAAGAGCGGGTCGACGTGGAAAACTGTCACTGCGCCTGCGTGAACTAGGTGGCCTTGTCCGTATTGCTGGAGATTTAGCAATGGAAGAAAATGCTCCTCTCACCACAGCCGAGCACGTTCTAAAGGCACGGGAGATTGCTAAACCTCTTGAACAACAAGTTGCTGACAGAATGATTGAAAGAAGATTAGATTATTCGCAAATAGTCAGTACTGGTGAAAGAGTTGGTAGAGTAAATGGTTTAGCTGTATTAGGTGCAAATTCAGGTTTGTCCGATTTCAGTGGTATCATGTTACCAGTCGAAGCATTAGTTACTCCAAGTCAAGGTGGTGGCGGTAAAATACATGCCACAGGTGGTCTCTCAGATCTCGCTAAGGAATCAGTGACAAATGTTAGCGCAGTAATCAAGAAGCTAACCGGTAAGAATGTATCCGATTATGATATTCATGTTCAATTCGTTAACACTCACGGTGTTGATGGAGATTCAGCATCCATTACTATCGCAACAGCGGTTATTTCTGCATTAGAGAATATTCCAATTCGCCAAGATTTAGCTATGACTGGCTCATTATCTGTACGTGGAGAAGTACTTCCTATCGGTGGTGTAACTGCAAAAATAGAGGCTGCTGCTCGTTGTGGAATAAAAACAGTGATTATTCCTCGTGCTAATATGCAAGATGTACTACTTGATGACAAGTATGAAGAGATGATTGACATCATTGCTGTTGATACTTTAGATGAAGTTATGCAACATGCTTTGGTTAAGCATTCTGACAAGGCAAGTTTAGTAGAGCGATTAGAAGCGGTTATCGACAGATTAACGCCAGCAACTACAACAATTTCACCTGCTTGAATATACACTCAGTACAATTGTAATGCAGGGCATTATTGATATCTACCCATCTATTACAAAAGGGTGAATCTTTCCCTTGAACTGGGTGGAATGATGGTTGACACGGGTAAGGTCAAAGATGCGAGTAAAGGCGCACTGGTTGTTTTATTCCTCGTAACCATGATCGATATGATCGGATTTGGAATTGTAATTCCATTTCTAACCTATCTCGTAGAAGATCTTGCTGGAGCAGAAGGAGTGACTGAAATCGGCCTTTGGGTCGGGTTGCTAATGACTTCTTATTCAGCCGCACAATTTCTTTTCTCTCCATTTTGGGGGTCACTGAGCGACCGTATTGGTCGAAGACCAGTATTGATGGTGGGTCTAGTTGGAAACACAGTATTCTTTGCCGTCTTTGGGCTTTCTAATACGTTGATGATGGCTCTTGCGGCAAGATTTATGGCGGGTGTTTTCAATGGTAATATCGCTGTTGCTAGAGCATATATTGGAGATGTTAGTAATCCTCAACAATTGGCGACTAGAATGGGTATCATTGGGGCAGCATTCGGTTTAGGTTTTACTATCGGTCCATTTTTGGGTGGCGAATTATCAGCACCAGCATTGAGGTGGGAAACTTTCCAAGGGACTATCTTCGAGACCTACCCCTACCTATTGCCTTGTCTTTTAGCGAGTGCATTATCCACGGTTTCATTATTGGTAGCAATTAGGAATTTACCTGAATCATTAACTCCGGATATGCGTAAAGTTGACACATCGAGAACTTGGAGTCAGCAGATGAAAAATATGTATGGTAATTCTAAGAAAATGCTGGGTAAGGGTTCGATCGCTGTGATTATCTGGGTGGCGATGTTATTCACATTTGGTTTCACCATAATGCATGCGATTTTCATTCTCTACACCGGTATGCCGATTATGGATGGGGGACTTAATTTTACTGAGGCAGACAATGGTCGAATATTTGCGATGATTGGAGTTACAGGAATTATTACGCAGGGATTCTTAATCGGTCCGTTGACCAAGAAGTTTGGCTCGCGGCGATTACTTACAATTGCAGCATTATTGACTGGTATTGGGCTTGTCTTGATACCTTATTCACAATCTGACTATGCTTGGTTACACATACTTGCAGTTACTTGTATCCTCTCAATAGGGAGTGGGCTGTTCCAGCCGTCATCATCAACTCTACTAGCGCAATTTGCAAAAGCAGAAGGATATGAATTGGGAGTTGTTATGGGTGCAAATGAGTCACTTGGAGCATTTGCAAGAATACTAGGGCCACTTTCTGGCGGTCTAGTCTGGGTATTGACTTCAGATGGCACATACCCATGGGACTACCATACAGCCTTCCATTTGTGCGGTTTGCTTATGCTCTGCTCAGCAGCACTTTCTCTAAAATTGCCAGAGCCTAAAATATACGATGCGAGTAAAGCAGATTCCACTCAAGAAGAGTGAATCAGCGTATTATTAGGTGTCATCTTGAAGAGTGATAAGGGGATGGAGACGCATGGAGCATGCAGTTGACACTTCAGATTTTGGTTTATTCGATAGACGCTTATCTGCAGCTGCCAATGTATTGGTGATAATAACAGTATTAACCATTGCAATGATCTATTTGCAAGGTGTTTTACAGCCATTTTTCATTGCACTAGCAATATATTTTGTTTTAAAACCTGGAGCGGATAAACTTTCAGTGAGTGGGTTTCCAGTTATTCTATCATACTTTACAATGCTAATGATGGCTCTACTGATTGTTAGCAGTGCTACACTTTTTGCATATCAACAAGCAGATGAATTGGTAAGCGATGATGATAAAATGCAACAATACAACAATCTCTTAGATAAAAAGTGGTCGAAAATTAAGCATATGCCTATTGTTGGTCCAGTAATAGTGGATGCAGTAGGTGGTTCTAATTCTGATTTAGGAAGTGATTTATCTCAAATGGGAGTACTATCTGATAATCAGCAGTTATCAGATGTACTGGTCGGAATGATGTCTAGTACAGGTGGTGCATTGACGACGAGTTTAACAGTGATGTTCTTCCTAATTTTCATTATTTTCGAAGCCAGTTTACTGCCGGGCAGAATAGAACGTGCATGGCCAGGCGGAGCAAATGAAAAGGTACAGATGGTAAGAGATCAAATTGAATCAAGTGTCAATACATATATCATCGTAAAGACTGGTGTTGGAGTCGGTACTGCGGTTATTGCTGGTATCATAATGGCACTTTTCGGAATTGATTTATGGTTTACTTGGGCACTGGTCACATTCTTGCTGAATTATGTACCTTATATCGGGTCTCTAATCGCAACAGTCCCTCCAATTATTCTTGGGCTAATTTTACTAGAACCGAGCACTTTGATTCTTCTGATGGTCTTATTATTGACCAATCAACAAATGTGGGGTAATGTAATTGAAACTCGTTGGGCTGGAAGAGCACTAGATCTGTCGCCGGTTGTCCTACTGCTAGTAACCGCATTCTCATTCTGGTTATGGGGTATTCTTGGTATGATTTTAGCAGTACCATTCGCAGTAATAATAAAAATAGTTCTCGAGAATATTGAGGAAACTCGTCCAATAGCAATACTTCTGTCGGAGAGAGCCCCCACTATTGATGAGGCATGGAAAAATGCCCTTAAAGATGGTAAGATTTCATTATATGAGACTAAAATTCTTAATGAGTTACAAACCACTCTTGGATTAAGTGATAAACAGATAGTTCTGATGTCATCTAAATATTCAGCAGAACATGTCCTTCAGTATGGAAGGATTACAACCGATCAGAAAGATTTGATTCTGCAAGGGGCAAAGGAATCTATGACACCGGTGCAATATGGTGAACTGAAAGAATCTTTGAGTGAGGGTAAAATCAATGCTGAGTCACGAAAGATACTGGAACTATTCGTTGAACTGGTCGAAGAAGAATGAGTTCAAAGTACTTCGATTAGAATCTTTTCTAGTTCCGTATTTATCATCAGAATTAGTGTTCCGAATTCTGGAGGGATATTTGGGTCCTCGTAGAGTTCTTCCAACTTGGATTGTGACATTGCAATGCGGACATCGAGTTTCTTTGCTTTATTGAGCAACCACAAATCGCAAGTCTCTTTTGCTTGTCGGCGGATGTTGCGAGGAACTTTAGGGTCGTCGATTTGTTTTATGACCGAAGCCACTTGTGTTAGTCTTGTTTCGATATCCATGAGAGGTCCTCCATTGGGGGGTAATGGTTGCTCCATGAAGGCCGTCTTTAAGTTGATTGCCACCACCCGCATAGTATGTCCATTAGCAATGACGCGATTCTCAGCTGGACCAGAGTGCTTGTTTTGTTGCTTGGAATGGGGTGGGCTGCTTGGATGGACCACAAAGAAAGAAGAGTCAAAAATGAGCATTGGCTTGTCTGGATAAAACCAGCAATTTTTATTTGGGCTCTAGATCTAATGATACAGGGTGCAGATTGGACAATACTTTTGACGGCATCTGCAGTAATTGCTTATGCCAGTATGTCGGTAATCGGCAGACCGAGTTTGAAAGACCTTCAGCGTGGTTCAAAACTCGACCTAATAGTCACAACATGGTATATGGTGAGTCTTACAGGTGTCATTTGTGGTGCTATCTTGTATCAACAATCTTTGCCTTTGGAAGTTCTAGTCGGCAACGATACCTCATTGGGTGCCCTTTGGTGGAAAACCTTAGCAGTGGGTGCATCAATCCTGATAATTGATTTGGCTTGGAGGGTTAGATTGATTCACGGTGGTGCAGATGCTAAGTGCCTAATGTGGGTTGCAATATTAATTCCAAGTTGGTCCGCATTACCTCTTACTTATTCATCTACAACAATAGATTCTCTCGTTTCTTTACCACCTGCAATTTCATTACTAATGTGGGGCGGTTTCATCTTCTTGCTAATACCATTCATTCTGCTCGCTAAGAATCTTTCAAACGGTAATGTCAAGAAATTGTCAGATTTAAGATTGGCATGGCATGCCTCAATGATGCCGCTCAAGGAAGTTGTTGGTTCACATGTTTGGCTTCTATCTTCTGTAATCGAGATGCCTGATGGAACCACTACAGTGCAGCATAGAACCAGAGCCCCATCAAGGACTCCAACAGATGAAGAATTACTTGCCCACGTTTCAACATTACAAGAGATCGGAGTGGAATTGGTTTGGGTCAGTTACAAATTACCACTGTTGGTCTTTTTATTCCCGGCGATAATACCGTTTGTTCTAATTGGTGACCCAATGTCACTATTATTACCAATGCTTGGACTTTGATAGTCCAAATCGTTTTGACAAGGCTAACGCTATTTGTTGGATGAAAATAGTTAGTGATGAAAGGTAATCAGCTACCTTTGCGCTCAACGTTCTTCAATCGAAGACCTTTGTAATTACACTTTCTGCAACGTGCTGCGCGCATAGCATTACGAGCATTACACTTCATGCAGATTTTACGGTGAAGCAAGCGAGCTTCTGCTTCAGGGAATCGTGCCATGTATTCGGCGACCAACTTCCTCTATTTAATCAAAACCCGCAGTAATACCTTGGAATCAATACGGAGTCGCTCGTTTTTGTTGAAGCCAAATCGTTTTTTTATTACGCATAATTGAAGCACTTGAGCCTCAAGCACCGGTTGATGCGAATCACCCGCCTGCCAGCAATTCACCACGATTCCAACATCGTGTTGGTTAAAGGAAGTGCTAGCAACATCCTAATTGATGTAGGAACTTCATGGTATCAAATGTTGCAAGTTGAGCGAATCATCGGTGTGTTAGGCGATGAGAAATTAGATCGTATATTGCTTACATCTCGCCTTTACCCTTTTGCAGGTGGGTCGAAATATGTCTCGCAATACTTCGCTAATGCACCGGTTCATATTCATGAAGAAGGGCAAGCAGCATTGCAAACAGGAGACTTTTTCACCACTTGGGCTAATCGCTATGAATCCGACATGCCATCGATTGAAACCTCATCGGTTGAGGATGGTGAAATATTTATTTTAGGTGATTGTGAAGTGGAAGCAGTACTGACCAACGGAATCAGCACCGATGGAATGTCGTATTATATTTCACAAGAAAATCTACTGATCGCAGGTGGAATCGTGATAAGGGCAGATAGGCCATGTAGATGGGATTTACCTGGTGCGAACCTAGTGGCTCTTAGAGATAATATCAAGAAAATAATGTTAATGAAACTCTCAGCAATAGTTCCTATGCAAGGGCCAGCCATAAAAGGAAAGAAGCATGTTGCTGAAGTTCTAAAACGCCATCTTGAATTCTATCAAAGTTGTATTGATGATGGCGGTTCTCCTCCTGCAACATGGGCAAGACCTGCACGTTCAACATTGTGGTTGACCCCGAGAACTCCTTGGCCACTGGAAGAAAAAGAATCTGCTTAAGCAGCAGCCGGAAGATCTAGGGCTATAGCGGCAGGATAATTTGAATTGTTTTTCTTTGCTTCCAATAAACGGGCTCTTCTGAAAGCTCTAATCTCATCCTTTTTCTTGAACTTGTCAGAGATGTCGTGGTAAGATAATTCGCAACCAGTGAAATCCAGCACACGACGCTGCCATCCACTTTGTAAATGAATTTCATTATTACTGACTCTAATACTTGTAATAGGGCCTTCATTCTGAAAAAGAAGTACCTTCCTACTAGGGACTTGATCACCGATCATCCATATAGCGCCACTTTGGCATGCTGCTAGTAAACGATGTGTGCTTTCACTGGCCGAACATATTGAACGGATTGATTCACCTTCCAAATTAAATTTGTTGATCACTTCAAGACAAGGAATTGATAAATGAGTAATTCCTCCACTATTATCGCCTATGATTATGCTATCCAGGCTGTTATTGATGTTTTTGAAAGCCAATAAGACTGTTGCTAAGGATTCTAATTTTGTGTGCTGACGTCTACCAATTGTCGGTTTCCAGATGATCATTCCATCATCCATTGCGGTCAAACATCCATCAGATGTGACAAGGCTTCGTAGTACAATTCTATTATTCATACAACAGAAATGAAAGGCGAAGGTAGTAGTTCCTTCCCCCCACCCTGGTGGTGAAAGTGAAAGTGAAATGAAACTCAATAAGTATCCTTGTCAGACTTGTTGTCTTTCTTCCATAACTTGTAGCAAGGCTTACAGACGCGAACACGTCCTTTTCTTTCGGTATAGCCACTATCGCCCCATGTTTCTACTGCATTGTCGATAGAGAGGGAGCGGCCTCCCATATCCTTGTCGGCAAACCCTTCACAAGATTTGTTGCCACATGGAATTAGCCCTTCCTTTGCAGAAGAGGCTGATTTCTTTGAGTCATTGCCAGACTTTTTCTGATGTTTGCGTGCATTGGCCTTGAATCCCATATTACAGTCTCCTAGCCCTAGATTCATCAAGGTTGTTGCTGAAAATGATCAATCATTGCAATGATTCATGGCCAAGTTGTTGAAGCAGACCATCAAATAGGCGCAGTAATCCACGTAATGTGACCTCTGAAATATTCGCAACAGCGCACACTTCAGATTGAGTTCTTGGATTGCTAGATTCATTAGATGCTTTGTAAATCAAAGCAGCAGCAACACCCATTGGTTTCTTTCCTTGCCAAATGTCATCATGAGGCTTGATAATTTGCCAAAGGTTGTTGACTTGAATATGGATGTTGGCAGGTAATTGCAAATCGGAGATGAACTTGTCAAAGAATTGGTCCGGCGAAGTGATTTTATGCATATTCATTTTTCTTGAAACTTGCCTAATCAACCTAGATAATTCCTTTTCAGTTACATCAAAGGATTCAGCGATATGTGAAATTTGTCTTGGCAGGCTTTCTTGCCTAGCGACTAAATATGTACATGCTGCTGAAACCCCAGCAATCGATCTACCGGTAACGAATCCCTCGGTGGATAGTTTCCTGTAAATACGAGCTACTTCTTCTTGTAGAGGCCGTGGCAACCCCGATTTGTCTCTAATGAATTGATTTGCTCTAACCAAATTCCTCTCACGACTCTTTCTGGTTTTACTTCTTTCATCAACAACTCTTCTTCTTCTCCAATCGCGTCTTGCTTGATTGGACATGCCGAGTCTTCCAGATGTGCCGGAATTCAAATCTTTTACATCAATAGTTGTGTTTAATCCTCTGTCGGCCAGTGTATAGGTCAAAGGCGCACCAACTCTTGATTTATCTTGGCCACTATCGCCATTAATCCACTCTGCGCCAGGGTCGATCACATTCTCTGCAGCAACAAGGCCACAGGAGTTACAGACAATTTCTCCTCTGTTTTCATCCATATTCCAATCGACTGCAAAACACTCCTCACAGGGACTAGTATGGCCCTCTAAAGTTCGCCTTGTAGGACTTTCCAAGTCAACACCTTCGCGGTATTGATTTTTCTTTGAAGATGCAGGTTCCATATTTACTTGTTTACGACTCATCACTTCTCAACTCTTGGTTAACTAGTAAACGCCGTCTTATATAAACGCCTCGTTGGATTTCCCAAACAATAATGAGACGCATACAACCATCGAAGCGTAAAAATATGCTTTAAGCGAATACAATAGTTTCTTTGTTCTACAGTTAATAAAGTAAGGTCGTATCTTTTTCGTTTACAATCGCTATTAATCGGTTTTGAGCAAAAATAATTGATACTTTCAGCATAATACTCTAGAGATTGCAAGGATATAGTTCAAAGACGGTCAGCATTCCCCGCAAGATGAGGAGACTCTAATGCCAGCAACAGTCATTCTAGGTGCCCAATGGGGC
>Ga0308016_10001269_pt1 | contig 12593 bp, 19 predicted proteins | sample Neamet233_FD_203129 | JGI IMG/M metagenome (GOLD analysis project Ga0308016, IMG submission 203129) | Marine microbial communities from water near the shore, Antarctic Ocean - #233 | ecosystem: Environmental > Aquatic > Marine > Unclassified | place: Southern Ocean | collected 2014-07-28
ATGTTCAGATAACAGAAGATATTTTTTTTCCTAATGGATTAACACCACTTTTAAAAAAGTGAGTTAATTCACCATTTTCATCTAATAGATATTTACAAAAATTCCATGATGGCAAATCATTATTCCAACCATTCTGAGTGGGCTCCGAAAGCCAATTGTACAAATCACTTTTTGGAAGAGACTTTATGTTCTGTTTGGCAGCTATAGTAAAAGTTACTCCATAATTTAAACTGCAGAACTCTTTAATCTCTTCAGCACTTCCTGGTTCCTGTCTACCAAAATCATTACATGGTATTGCTATAATTTCTAACTTTTCACTATTTAATTCGTATAACTCTTGAAGCTTTGAATATTGAGATGTGTATCCACATTTTGATGCGACATTAACGAATAAAATTTTCTTACCTTTAAATTTTTGGAGTGAAATTATTTCACCATTATTTAAAGTTAAGTTTAAATCATAAATTGATTTCATAGCTTTTATCCCTGGTGCAGCAACTAAAGAACTTTTAGAAAAAGCTAGTGAAATAAAGCCTGAAATAAGAGTAGTGATAGATGCTATCATTATAGTTTTAAATATGAGATTTGATTTCAGGCTTTTGATGATCATTAAGATTGAGGTGTTTGAGATATATGATTAGAAATATTTAATGGCTTTTCAAAATCCTCTAAATGAATACCCTTAGCACTAACGGAGGATTTACTCTCTACCATCGTTAGATAATCATTAATATATAATTGAATCTCGCTGCTACCTATAATCATCTTACTTAAAATATGACGTGGTCTGATCTCCTGCAACTTTTTGTCAGATTGATCCATTGATATTCTTCTGAAAATATATTCACCAAGATTTTTTGATGATTCTGTCCAATTTGTTTCTTGAAAATCATTTTTTTTAAACCTGTTTTTTCTTAAAGCTGTTTTCTTCATTTTACTTCCTTTTTTCTATTTAGATGATGACAATCCGCCATCAACAACAAAATTTTGACCTGTAATCCAATCATTTTCAGGGTTAACTAAAAATGAAATCATATTTGTAATATCTTTCGGCTTTCCAATTCTTCCAAGAGAATGCATTTTTTCACTTGCTTTCCGTGCAATAGGATTACCAGTTATTTTGGAAGACAATGGAGTTTCAACGAGGCCTGGAGATACACTATTAAATCGCAAGTTTTTTCTTGCGTATGTTTTCGAAGCTGATTTCACAAGACCTTGTACTCCTGATTTCGCACTTGAAATGAGTTCGTGATTAGCGAGACCTATATTTGCGGCCGCTGTTGAAAGTAGTACAATAGATGAATTCTCTAATAAAGATCCAGCAGCTCTTACAACAGCAAAAGCAGATTTTAAATTCACATTTATTGTATTGTTAAAATCTTCTTCAGTTGAAAGATGAGCTGGTTTTAGAATAAGGTTACCAGGGAGGTTAATAATTGATTCTATTTTCCCAAATTTTTCTTTACCATATAATACAAAATCATACACAGATTGAAAACTCTCTGCGTTCACTATTCGAGACTCAGCAGATTTAGAAAGAGGTTTATTTTTTCTATACCCTAGAAGGAGATTGAAAGATAAGTCTTCTAAGTCGTCAACCAATACAGACCCAATGCCACCCGCAGCCCCTATAATTAATATACTCATCTATTAACTATTTTTAACTAGAGCTTGATAAAGTTTACTATTTGAAGAAGATAGACTTCCTGATACAGTCCAACCATCATTCAATAGTTGTTGTACTTTTTCAGCAAGGTCTTCAGCATCTTCATCAAAAGCAAATAGTATGCAGAAATTTTTTTTCATTATTATTTGAACACTATGCATCAGTTATGTTTTTTTATCTATTAATTCAACAATATTTTGATCAGGATCAGATTCATAGATAAACCCGATTCCATCCCTATGTACTTTGCGTTCTTTGTTTTTAACAATACTTTCATCAAGAATTGCGAAGTGCGGTGGGTGCTGTCCCGGTGTAACTAATGCTATAGATATATTTTGAAAACTCAATAGTGCCCATGAACTATCTTGATGTTTTACTTCACAATTAAATTTTTGCTTGTACCAATCAACAGAATTTTGAATATTGGCTGATTCTACAGCAATATGATCAACATATGTCAAATTCATGATGGATCTAAGACTTCTGAGTTATGGTAGTACTTATTTTTAGTTCGAATTGCACAACTCGGGCAAACGCCTTTTTTCTTGCCATATTTTGGAAAGTTATGATAGTACTTATAATCAATGGTTTGATTAAATACCATTATCTCCCATACCGCTTTGCACGTTGGACAGACTCTTAAATCATTATCTGCTTTACGAGCGTCAAAGTTATTTTTGACTTCTCTTCTTTCATTTGCATGTTTTAAGTCATTTCCTTGAGATACTGCTTGTAAAATTGTCATAGTGCCTCCGTGTTAGGAATAAAGATATGATATATTGAGTATATATGTCAAGTTATTTTAAGCGTTATGAGCGTTTTGATTCCGATTTAAGAATAAATAGAATGCAGCAACTACAAGTGCATGATCTATTTTACCTTTTAAAATTAATTCAGAGATCTCCTCAACTGGAATTAAATGAACATTTATATTTTCTTCTGCTGATATTTTAATATTATTTTTATTAGTATTTATCGCAAGATATGAAAAAACATTATTGGTAAACAATGCTGGATTTGGAGATAACACTCCGAGTTTTGTAACCTCTTTTGAAGAATAGCCTGTCTCTTCAAGAAGTTCTCTGTTTACAGCTTCTAAAGGTGTCTCTCCTGGGTCTACCATGCCACCGGGTATTTCGAGAGTTTTTTTATTAACACCGTATCTATGCTGTTCAACGAACACTATTTTCTTTTCAGGAGTAATTGGAATGATATTTACCCAATCTGGTGCATTTATAGTTATAATTTTTTTTTGAGAATTGTTTAGGCTTACCTCTTCGGTCTCAAAAACTGATAGGATATTACTTTCAAAGGATTTTTTTTTCACTTAAAAAAATAAAAAAATCATTCTATAAAAGTAGGCTTCAATATCATATGGTGCTTCTTTTCTGGACCTGAAATTAATTCAAGGCGAAGTTGTCCTTTTTCAATTACAGACAAACCTTCAAATTGTTCAGGTAAACTAATTTTGGGGTTCGCACGGTCTACTATATAAGTAAAAGTATTAACATTTCCCTCTTCCCACGAAACGTCACTATCCCAAATGATATTACCAATTAATTGCTTTTTGAAGATCTGTTCGTATGGCTTAGGAAATAAAAAGGGTTTCTCTTTTTTTTGTGTAGCATATTTATTTGGTTCTATTGTTAAAGTGTCTTCATTAATTGTAAGAAATAATCTTGTATAACCAGACCAATTCTGAAACCACACCTTATACTTTGAGTTGTTTACAGATTTCCAAGTTTCATGTAGGTTATCACTATCCCCTACTGACTTGGAAAAAAGAAATACTACAGAAAAACTTAAAAATATAATTGTTTTATATAGCTTTTTCATGACTTTTTGAATGAACTCCATTTTTTACCTTCTAATAAATAAAACCAAATTTTATAAGTGATTCGTCTGATAACGATAGGAAATAACATTAAGGGATAGACGAAAACTCTTTTTATTAAGGTTGATTTATCCATAAAAACATTATCAACAATAATCGACCCGTTACCATATGGTTTAACTATATGCTCATGCCTCCATTCGGAAAGCCCGAATGGAAGTTGAGTTCCAAAATCTTCAAAATGTAAATTTTCTCTACTAACTTTATAATTTTTATGAATTACATTCATGGTTTTCCAACCAAAAAACCAAAAAGAAAAAGAAGCTTTTTTATTGTCATCTATTCCTTTCCAGGTATTGATTTTTACAGGCTGCCCAGAAATTAAAAATTCTACGAAAGAATGATCATGAAATGATCTAATAACATCAAGAGGCTCTATATTTTTCAAAATTACTTTTTGTTGAAATGACATCTTTTTAAATTCCATTTATTACTATAAAATTATAGATTAAAAAGAATTATTCCAAATAAATTTTAGGCGTTATGAGCGCTTTTCTGACAATCTACAGGATAAGAGAAAGTAGTATAATGAGTCCAATTGATAGCATCAATATAGCTGGGAGCATGTCTTTAAATGGATTTTTTATTCTTAAATGAGTAATAATAGCACCAATCATTAATGAAACAATTCCTATTGCTCCAATTAGAACAATTTCTTGGTTTAAAGATTGTAACATTGCAGTAAATGAGATTTTTATAATTCCAATAAAATCTCTAAAACCTCTTGGAAGGCCGTAACGCTCAAACTCTTTTTTTATATTATCGTATCTAACAACCCATACGAAAAAAACAGAGACTCCAGCAATAATTTTTAAAGCTTCGATTAGTGATTCAATATTAAATGACATCTAATTCTCCAACGTTTATATAATCAAGTGTTAAAAAGTGTTAATTGATTTGTACAAGTATTTCATTTCTACGAAATGGTGGTAAAGCCCATGGTGAATTATACTGAGCAATCATAAAATTACCTCGAATATTTAAATTCTCTTTTTTTAAATATTCTTTTAAGCGAACCTTATAGGTTTCAATATTTTTTTCAGTTGCCCACCCTCCAAACTCTATCGAAGCAATTAAACCTAAAAATCTTTTTTCAATAGTCACACTAGATAGATTTGGTTTTGGTAATGATTCTAATTCATATTTAGAGGGCATGAAAAATAGAACCTCATAATTATTATTTAAATCAGAAGTCGTTGTGATAACTGGTGCAGTCATAGCAATACTTTCTTTCATGTTATTACCACCAAAAATATAATTTGCAATTCTTCTAAAGCCTGTACTATTAGCCTCTTTATACCTATCAATTATATTAGTTTTGGCGACAATTAAAGAATCATAATGACGTACTTCAAAATTCTTTTTTTTTGTTATTATTTTATATTTTGGAGTTTCAATTGCCATCAATGATCCTTTAAACCAAATAATTATAAAAGTAAATATAGTTAAAATTGATTTTGCTTTCATAAAAATTTTAATTTGTAAAAGGGATTAATGGAGGTGTTTGTTTTTTATAGGCCTGATATTCTTTGGAATTACCCCATTTATGATCTGCTTGCTCCTCTAAAAGATTGATACCACTTATACGAGTCAATAAAAAATAAACAAATATTGGAGAAATAAGACTGAAAAATTGAAGACCAGTTAAGGTAGGCAAAGAAATGATAGATATACCAAACCAAATTGTAATTTCACCAAAATAATTTGGGTGTCTGGATAGATGCCATAAACCAGAAGAGATAAACCTTCCTTTGTTTTCAGGTTTATTTTTAAATCTTCTTTTTTGCTCATCAGATATTAATTCAAAAACAAAACCAATAGACCAAATGAATAATCCGATATACAAAAAAAGATCATTTATTGAGCTATAATTATTAACTATAGTTGTGATTGCATTGATAGTTGTTAGGAATACCCACAAGGCAGACATACTCCACCATAAGAGAAATTTGGAACATGATTTCATTGGTTCTCTAAATCTCCTATCCTCTCCACTTTTTAAGACTCTAAATAAAAGGAATAGACCTAGCCTAAGCGCCCAAAGAATAACTAAAACTGCAATAATTAAAGATCTAAACGAAATATTTTCACCAGATATTTTTTTTGTCAAAAATAACGAAATAAGAATAATACTCAAGTATGCGAATGTTCCTAAAATATCATAAAATTTTTCGGTTTTAAAATAAAAAGCGGGTATAAATGCTATCCAGTGTAGAAGAAAGCTAGTAGACATACAAAGAATAAGAATTGGAACACCCCAATAACTAGGCATATTAAAACCCGTTAATAAAGAGATTATTATAGCCACAAATAAAACTACTATTATTGCTAAATAATCTTTCAGATTATGATTTATTACTTTCAATAGATAACCTTAAACTTTTTTAGAATATTTGTAGCCCAAAACCCAAAATCCACTTCAAACCATTTTTTTGCAAAATTTATATTATTAGGCTTTTTATGATGATTATTTTGATATAGTTCCCCCATCATTAAGAAATCTATAGGTAGCGTATTTTTAGAGTTATCTTTTAAATCGTTAAAATTTCTATACCCAGTCTTATGTCCAAACCAATTAACAATAAAACCATGAATTGGGCCCATAAAGATATTAAGGGGTAGGAATAAATATTGCCACAGAGCGGTTGAGTAATGATAATAAAAGAGAGTATAAAGGCAAATAAAACTAAACCGAATAAACAGCGATTCACCTAAGTCTTCAATTAAAGGCCATCTTGGTAGATTCTTTTCAATCTTCTTACCCTTTTTAATATCAATAACTAATTTTCTGTATTTCTTGGCGGTCACAACATTAAAAGAAAAAATACTTGTAACAAATAAAGGAGAATGAGGATCTTTTTTGGTATCAGTGTAAGAGTGATGGCGTCGATGCATTATTCCGTACGCTGCAGGATTTAAAAATGACGAACCTTGAAAAAAAAATGTTAGCAGGAAGAATATTTTCTCCCAAAAGTCACTCATTTTGAACATGTTATGGGATGCATACCTATGAAGAAAAAAAGTTTGAAAAAATAATGAGATATACCAATGAAGAAATATAAAAAGAGCAATTAACATTTTTAATACACCATTTTAATTAAGGTTTAACAAACTGATAATGGGAAACACCCCATTCTTTTCCATTATCATAGCCAAAAAGTTGCTCACATGACATGTAAAAGATTCTCCAACGTTGAAACCATAGCTGAGCATTCTTTTCACCATATGTTTTCTTAAATATATCAATTATTATTATTTTATTTTTATCCATTTCATTTAACCATGCCAATGATGTCCTCTCATAATGAATTCCCGATAATCGCCACACTTGTTTAATTTTTAAATCATCTTGAAAATAAAGCAACAAATTATGAGAGGGCATCATCCCACCACTGAAAAACTCTCTTGCCATCCAATCTCCATCTCCTTGATCTTCAAATGGATATGCTAATAAATCATGAGTGAAAATATGGATAAAAAGTTTACCTTTACTTTTCAAAAATCCAGAAATACGTGATAACAACTTTTCATAATTACGCATGTGCTCAAACATTTCAATTGAGATGACCGTATCAAATTTATCTTTTGTATCAAATTCATTCATATCAGCTGTGATAATCTTCACATTACTTATTTTATTTTGTGCACATCTTTTTAAAATAAACTCTTTTTGATCTTTGGAATTGCTTACGGCTGTAATTTGACTTTCAGGGTATTTTATAGCCATATAGCAGGTCAATGAACCCCAACCACAACCTAACTCTAAAATTTTATTCCCATTTATTATTTCAGCTCTTTCACAACTTAAAGCAAGCATTGCCTCTTCAGATTCTTCTAGGCTGTTTACACCATCAGGCCAATAACCAGAACTATATTTTAAATGAGGCCCAAGACAATGTTCAAAAAATGAAGGAGGGACTTCATAGTGCTGCTCATTTGCTTTTTCAGGGACAAGGGCAATTGGGCTTTTTTTCAATTCATCTACCCATTTTTGATGTCTCTCAGCTATTATATCGGGTTCAGAATTATTAGCCCAGTCTAGACGAACTTTTGATAACCTTCGAATCCCGAATCTTATCAAGGCATCTGGAATAAAACCTTTCTCTGCAAGTTTAATTAATGATCTTATCATATTTTAATACTCAATCCTTATATCTCGGGCTTCTGATTTTGCTAAAATCATTTGAACATTTCCAATATTTCTTTCTAAAAAGCCTGCTTCACAGAATACAAAATAAAATTCCCACATATTAATAAAAGCATCTGAAAAGCCAAGTTTTTTAACTTCAGGTAATATCTTAAGAAAATTCGCCCTCCATTGATTTAATGTTTTTGAATAATGCAGAGTTAAATCTTCCATATCTACTAGTGCTAAGTCGGTATGCATTTTAATCACATCTATTACCTGTGCTATCGAGATAAGACATGATCCTGGGAAAATATATTTTTTTATAAAATCAACTGAATTTTTATATTCATCAAAATTCTGATCATTATACGTTATTCCTTGAATTGCCGCTTTACCGTTTGGCTTTAACAAGGATGTAATTTTTTTAAAATATTCAGGTATATATTGATACCCGACCGCTTCAATCATTTCAATGGAAACTATTTTATCAAATTGACCCTCTAATTTTCGATAATCTTGGTTGATTAGCCGAATTTTAGAATTGAGTCCTTCTTTCTCAAATAATGATTTAGAATACTCAAATTGTGCGTCAGAAATAGTGGTTGTTGTTATATTACAACCATAATTCTTTGCAGCATGGACTGAAAAACTACCCCATCCAGTTCCAATTTCTAAAAGAGAGTCACTTTCTGAGAGATTTAATTTCCTACAGATTCTATCCATTTTTTCTATAGAAGCGCTTTCAAGGCTAGAATCTTCTTCTTTAAAATACCCACAAGAATATGTCATTGTTGAATCTAACCACAGCTTATAAAAGTCATTACTTAGGTCATAATGAGCTAAAATATTACTTTTACTCCCTTTTAATGTATTTTGTCTATTTTTATGAATTTGCTTATTTATAGGTTTAATTAATTGAGCTAAACCTGAATCTAAAGAATCTAATAACGATCTATTTTTCAAAACAATCTGAAGTAATGCCACTAAGTTTGTGGCTTTCCAATAACCAGCCATATATGCTTCCGAAACACCAACTGTCCCTCCACTTCCAAGCAGAACATAAAACTCTTGAGAAAGGATAGTTATGTGAGTATTCAATTTTTCTGATTTATCTCCAAAGGTATAACGCTTATCATTATCCTTTAATACAATATATCCGTTTTTTATATCTTTAAATTTCTTTAACAAAGTATTTTTAAAAACTGAAGATAAAAATGTGGTTTTTTTAGGTAAACGAATAGAATCTGCTAAATCTTTTATTTGATAATTTTTGTTCATAATTATTAATTTTTTTCACTTTTTATTTTACTTGGATGACTAAAAAAAGGTGCTTTCTTGAACCAAAGATAGAAGGCATGAAGATGAATCCTCATTACAACAAATAATGTTATGAATGGAAATCTCACTATATGCTTAAATAGAGATAATCGAGTAAACGGTACCCGCTGTAAATCTAAGGTTGCATCAAATACTTTATCTCCCTCTTTAAAGTTTTTCATATTCACAATCAGATCTTTTTTCGGATGCGAGAATAACCATTCATATTTATGATCCATTCCCCAAAATGGACTGACATGTAATTTTTTTTCCAAATTGGCTTTAAAACTAAAACTCGCATTCTTTGATTTAGAATCAATGATATAAGCATGCCTCTCTTTCCATGGGGTATTTGTTACTTCAGCCATTATAACTTCTAAATCTTCATCATTACTATCAAAACAATAGTAAAAACTTACAGGGTTGAAGCAATATCCAAAATACCTTAGGTGGGTTAAAAGTCGAATTGGCCCATTCGGTTTATTACCTGTTTTTTTGAAAATAGTTTCACGTACCGCGGAAGCTAAATCTTGATTCTTATCTCCATGATAATCAGCTCTATTAAAAGAAATAATTGCAGGCTTATCTATATTCCAAAACCAAGACTTCTTTAAAGATTTACTAATTGTATCTAAATCAATATATGCTAAGAATATAGGATATGTAAAATAATGCTTAACAGGCGTGAACCTTCTATGCTTTATAGTTCCAGAATATAAATAATGAGTGAAAGATAAGCTCATAACTCTTCACCAAAATTTTTACATACATCTAGTGCACTAACTACGCCATCTTCATGAAAACCATTACGCCAATAAGCGCCACAATAAAATGTATTCCTTTTACCACTAATCTCATGCTTACGTTTTTGAGCTTTTAAGCCTTCTAAGGTAAAGAGCGGATGTTCATAATTAAGATGTTTTAATATTTTATTAGGATCAATTAGGTCTTTACTATTAAGAGAAACACAGAATGTCCGAGAACTAGAAAGACTTTGTAATATATTCATGTTATATGTTAATGATATCGGTTTAGTACTATCTTTATCTAGTAGATAATTCCAGCTTGACCAAGCGTTTTTTCTTTTCGGTAATATTGATTCATCATAATGCAATATTGCATCATTTTTTTGATATGGCAGAGATCCAAGAATAGTTTTCTCCAGTTCAGAAGGATCATTAAGTATTTTTAATGATTGGTTACTATGAGTTGCGAAAATCACAGAGTCAAAGACTTCTTCTTTACGTTCAAGAGATCCATAAGATATATTAATTTTATTTTTAATTCTTGTTACACTATGAACAGGAGTTAATAATAGAATTCTATCTTTAAAGTTTTTTATTATTTTTTCTACGTACGATTTAGACCCTCCTTTGATGACCCACCATTTTGGTCGATCAAGAATTTGAAGCATCCCATGGTTTTCAAAAAAGCGAATAAAAAAAATAGCAGGTATATCCATCATATTAGTTGGGCTTGTTGACCACACAGCAGCACCAATAGGAATTATAAAGTTTTGTATAAATATTTTAGAATAATTATTTACCTTTAGATAACCACCTAATGTCAGATTCGGATTAAGTGAATTTAAATCTTTACGTGATTCTTTATTAAACCTCAACATAGTTCGAAGCATGTTAAGGTATGATGGACTAAATAAATTGGACCTTTGAGCAAAAAGACCATTTAATGAATGTCCTGAATATTCGAGATTAATTTTAGAAGATTTGACACTAAAACCCATTCTTGTGATTTGGCGCTCGACACCCAATTGATCTAATATCTTTATAAAATTAGGATATGTTCTTTCATTATATACTATAAAACCAGAATCAATAAACAATTTTTGGTCATTATACTCTATTTCATGAGTATGAGTATGCCCTCCAACATAGCTATTTTTTTCAAATAAAGTAATATCATGTTTTTTATTTAAAAGGTATGCAGATGTTAAACCTGAGATTCCCGAGCCTATGATTGCGATTTTCATTGTAGAATAATATAGTCTATAGTGAGTTTATAATGTTATTTCCATTCTTGGGGAATTTTAATTATCTTTTTTAAATCATATCCTATAGAATCTAAATTGGATAAAATACCTTTATAGATTTCTTCGTTCATTTTTGACTTACGAGCCATTATCCAAACATACTTACGATTGGGGTAACCGATTACAGTATGAGAATAATCTTCTGCTAAATCAATGATTAGAAAAGGAACTTTAAATGGCCAAAGGAATTGCATCCTCCATTCAGCATTAGTTTTAGAATTATAGATAAAACCTTTAGGTTTGTATATCTTTTTTTCCCCTTCTGGTGAGTTTTTAAAAAAGGTAAAAGTAGTTTTTATATTACGATCCTCATCTAGTTGATATGATTCAATAGCGTTAGTAGCATTTTTTTCAATAAACGTTGGTATATTTGCGATAACATACCAATCACCCATAAATCTATCTATATCAACATAATCAACAGTTTTCATTAGCTCAAATTCCTTATTTTCTTTTAATTCTTGGCAACTAGAAAGAATTAAACCGGTTAACAAGATTATTAGTTGGAAAGTTTTCATTTTTTTGAATTCTTTTTTGGCGATCTTTTTTTTGCTTCAGAAAGAACATCTTCGAATAAAGTGATAACACTATTTTTATTAGCTTTATCAATTACAAATTTTGGTATAGATCCTCCAGGATCCATATAAAGGATATAAGAAAGCAATATCTTCCCACTACTTGTCTTATTAGCTAACCATAATCCAGCTCCATAATTAAGGTATATTATATCTTTTTTTAGTTCTTTTACTTTATTGTACTTTTTTTGATCTAGTAAATACCAATGGATAATAGAAAGAGTATCCTCTTTAAGTAATTTTTCTGAAGAAATTCTAAAGAAATATTCACGATCACTTAAAAAAGGGATATTACTTGGAATATATTGGTATGCATCTATCCAATGCTCTGAAAAGTCTATCATTTTTGATTGAATTGATTCAGAATTAGTTAAAAACTGATTATAATTTTCCACATCAAGAATTACCTCTTGTATCACTGCTGGTGAAAGACTGACTTCTTTCTCAATTTTAATCGCTATCAGTTCTTTATTCGAAAGGGATTTTTTACTAATTGAAAGATTATTCTTTTCTTCATCTAGCACCCATCCGGTATTATCCATCAAAGGTTTAAAAAGATCCTCCGAAGTATTTTTAATTTGATTGAGCTCAGCAAAAGTAAAACCGATAGAAAAGATTAGATATAATAATAATTTGAAAAATTTTGAGAAACTTTTATCTTTTAAGTAGTCAGTCTTCACTTTTTTTTTAGAAAAAATTATTTATTTGAAGTAATTAACCAATTATTAACCCAATAGATTAGTGGAATGCTACCCCCCCAAACTAATGCTAAAATAATTGCAATATTTGGAACCTCAGTAAGGAAGTTAATTGCACCAAACTTTTCTCCTGTAAGATATGCAGCTGGACCAAAAAATGCACCAAGTAAAAATGTGATTAGCCATTTATTTGTTAACCATTTCATTGAGTGGTTTATTGTAGCAGAAAAGCCACACCACATTGCGGTAATCCAAAGTGGTGCT
>Ga0308016_10001285_pt1 | contig 12518 bp, 14 predicted proteins | sample Neamet233_FD_203129 | JGI IMG/M metagenome (GOLD analysis project Ga0308016, IMG submission 203129) | Marine microbial communities from water near the shore, Antarctic Ocean - #233 | ecosystem: Environmental > Aquatic > Marine > Unclassified | place: Southern Ocean | collected 2014-07-28
AACCAACCCCTAAACTATCTGATCTATCAGACTCATCTAGTTTTCTATTTCTAATATTAACTGTTTCAGAAATTGAATGCCCTACTACTGTCGTCGCATCCGTTGCGCCTAATTTTTTTGCTAAATCTATGCAAAAAGATGCTGTTTTTTTTAAATAATCTTGATCTTTAACCATATGATTTATAATTGAGTTCCACCAACAGTCATTTTATCAATCAAGATTGAAGGTTGAGCAACTCCGACTGGCACACCCTGTCCTGCTTTTCCACAAGTTCCAATGCCTGGATCAAGCATCATATTATTGCCAACTAATGAGACTTCTTTTAAGATTGATGGGCCATCACCAATTAATGTTGCCCCTTTGATGGGAGCGCCTATTTTACCATTTATGATTTCATACGCCTCTGTACAATTAAATACGAATTTACCAGAAGTAATATCTACCTGACCGCCACCAAAACTTACTGCAAAAATCCCTTTATCAACTGATTTAATCATTTCTTCTTGAGTATATTTTCCATTTAACATCATGGTGTTTCTCATTCTAGGGAGAACTACATGTTTGTAACTTTCTCTTCTGCCACTTCCTGTAGATCTAGTATTCATCAATCTTGCATTCAAACGATCTTGCATAAAATTTTTTAATATACCATTTTCAATTAAGACTGTTTTTTCTGTAGGGGTTCCTTCATCATCAATTGTTAAGCTCCCCCTTCTATTATGCAAAGTTCCATCATCAACAATTGTAACTCCTTCACTTGCAACTCTCTGACCCATTAAATTATGAAATGCAGAGGTTTTTTTTCTATTAAAATCTCCTTCTAAACCATGACCTATCGCTTCATGGATAAGTATTGCAGGCCATCCTGGACCTAAAACTACTTTCATTTCACCAGCTGGTGCAGGTTTACTTTCTAAGTTTACTGAAGCAATTCTAAATGCTTCATCACATACTTTTTTCCAATTATCATCTTTCAGGTACTCGTCATATGACTGTCTTCCACCGATTCCATACACTCCTGTTTCTTTTTTACCGTTTTTTTCAAGCATCACCGAAACATTAAAGCGAATTAAAGGTCTAACGTCAGTTAATACTTCACCACCTGATCTAATTATTTCTATAGATTTATGCTCTCCAGAAAAACTTGCTGTTACCTGTTGAACTATGCCACCTTTTGCTCTTGTATAATTATTAACTTCTTTTAAAAGTTCTAATTTTGATTGAAGTGATTTTTCTTCTATTGGGTTAATATCTTTATAAAATTTTTCATTTGTCTTGGGTATCTCATGATTATAAACACCTTTTTGTGATTTCAAACTTGAGCTTAAATTATTAGCTGACTGCTTTAAAGAGTCCTTTGAAATTTCATTAGAATGAGAATAAGCGACAACCTCTCCAGTTACAGCCCTTAAACCATAACCTAAATCAGAACTATAAGTAGAACTTTTGATTTTATTATCATCCAAGATAATTGACTCACTTTTTGAATTCTCTAAATAGAGCTCACCATCATCACACTTATTTAATGTCTCAGAAATAATGTTTTCAGCATCTTTTCTGGATAAATCTGTTTTAGTAAAAAAATCATTCATTTCAGTAAAATAGTAGTTATAATTATTTTTTCAATTGGTGTATTTCGCACATATACAAGTTAGCTAATTCTGGTTAATCTTACTAATAAATTAAAAGGAATTATAATGAAAAAATTTGATGAATTGATGAATGTTTCCAATGAAATAACAAATATTTCTATAGATGAAGCCAAAGAGAAATTAAATGATCCAAACGTTCAATTTATAGATGTTAGGGAAAAAAAAAGTTTTGAAACAGAAACGATAGGTAATGCTGTAAATTTAGAAAGAGGATTATTGGAATTTTATCTAGCAGATGGGAGCCCCTTGGAAAATGATATGTTTAAAAATAATCCAGATAAAGAATATGTAGTGTTTTGTGGGCTTGGTGGTCAAAGTACTCTCGCTACGAAAACAATGCAGGATATGGGTTTAAAAAATGTAAAAAATTTGACTGGTGGGATGACTGCCTGGAAAGAAAAAAAATAAATCATGAAAGTTTATTTCAATAACTCATGTAATATTTGTAAAGCTGAAATAAACTTATACAAAAAACAAGGTATACAAGACATAGAATGGGTGGATATTACAAATAATAAAATTGCTGAATTAGAAACTCAGAAAAATAAAAAAACACTTTTAAGACGTTTGCATGTTAAGAATGGGAATAATATTATTAGCGGTGCAGAAGCCTTCTTGTTGGTTTGGAAAAAAATTCCTAAATATAAATTTCTATATAAATTTTTTAAAACACCAGTGATTTTTAATCTGTTTTCTTTTTTTTATGAAATTGCAGCTTTTTTCTTATATCATAAAAATAAGAAACAACTTTTAAGATAAAATTTTTACTATTGAGTAGTGATATTTATTAATCTATATTTTCTACATGAATTTCTTAAGAATATTTTTTGCCTTCTTTTTAATCCATATTTTTTTTTTACCAGCACACTCATCACAGAAAAATATTCTTAATGAACTTTTTGATCAATTAGAAAAAGTTAATAATTTCAAAAGAGCTGAGCTGTTAGAAAAAAAAATATGGTCCATTTGGAATGAACATCCAAAAAATATTAGATTAACTGAAAAATTAGAACTTGGAGTAGAGCTAATACAGTATGGAAATTATGATTATGCTTTAAAAATTTTTGATAATATACTAGCCACTGACCCTGAGTGGTCTGAGGCTTGGAATAAAAGAGCAACAGTATTTTTTTTAATGAAACAATATAAAAAATCTTTAAGTGATATTGAAAAAGTTTTAAAGATTGAGTCGAGACACTTTGGGGCACTATCTGGACAAGCACGGATTTTTATAAAACTACAAGAATATGAAAAAGCCATCATAAGTTTAAAAAAAGCTCTAGAATTTTATCCCACTTTTAAAAGTGGAGAATTAATTCCTAAAATTGAGAGACTAATTAAAGAAAAAAGTATTTGATTTAATCTTTTTTAGCTCTTTTACTTGCGATTAATTGAGTCAATGAATCAACCATTAAATCAGAAGCTTTAAATATTTCATTTGCTTTAAAATCATGTGAAAAGTTTTTTTCTGGATTTGATTTGTCTTCAATAACTATTCCTTCATCTGGTGAATTATTTTTGATATAAATTAAAAGTAACCACTCATCATCTGCTGCCTCATCCCATTTTATAAATATTTCTCCTGTTTCAAATCTTCGATCAATGCATCTAAAAATAGACATATGTCTAGTAACATGACGTTTATTAAGCTGAAATACTAAACTGCTTGCACTTCTATAAAAACTTTCTAGTGAAAGTTCAATTTTTTGTCTTGCAAATTTGTACTCTTTTTCTTTTTGTAATAAAGTTTCTCTATCTTCATCTCCTTGGATTTTAACACCAAGGGCTTCTACTCTTTCTCTAATTTTTTGGTCTCTTATAACTCTATATTTATCTTTTAATTTTTCTATTCTCTCTTGAAGTCCAGCATAATCCTCTCTTTTTTGCTTAAGGGATATTTTTTCTAATTTTTCAAGTTCTTTAACTTCTCTTATTCTAAATTTTTCAATTTGTTTCTCTAATTGCAATTGTCTTAAAAATTGTTTTTGTCTTTCTGCCTGCTCAATTCTAAGTAAGGCTTGCTCTTTACGCAGAAATAATTTTATATCTTTTGCTCTTTCTTTTTCTAATTTAATTTCTTCATTCAGAGCTTTTTCTTTGAATTTAGTTTGAGTTTCTTCTTCTTGTAATTTTTGTTTTTGTAATAATATTCTATATTTTTCTTTCTTTTCAATCTCCTCTATTTTTCTTTTTCTTTTATCCTCTGCTTTTAATATTCTATAATCTAAAATTGTATTTGCAATCTTATCAAAGAATGCCTGGATATACTTTTCTAAATTAAAATTAATTGTAATGTTAAATTTCAGTTTTAATGAATGTTGAAACTTAATAATTTTTGATATCAGTTTCTCTTTTTTTTTTACTATAATCTTTTTATCTTTAATATTCTTCTTTGTTTTTACTTTTGGTTTTGTTGTTTTTTTTACTTTTGGTTTTGTTGTTTTTTTTACTTTTGGTTTTGTTGTTTTTTTTACTTTTGGTTTTGTTGTTTTTTTTACTTTTGATTTTGTTGTTTTTTTTACTTTTGGTTTTGTTTTTTTTTTTACTTTTGGTTTTGTTGTTTTTTTTACTTTTGGTTTTGTTTTTTTTTTTATATTAATTATTTTTTTTGCCTTTTTTTTTTTAAATGACTTTTTTTTTCTATTTTTCATACTTTAAAACCTTACCTGCTGTACTTAAGCAGCCTCTAAGGATCCTAACCTAAAATTAAGTTTATTAAGACTTTCTATTAATTCTTTTTTATTCTCTTCACTTAAAAGACTAACTGGGGGTAAAACATTATTATAAATTTCATTCTCTACTGACATGAAAGAATGTAGCCCTGATATTAAGTTAAATTTTTCAAAAATATTTCGAACATTACATAACTTTTCATTTACGGTTTGTTTTTTTTTTTCGATAAAGTCATCATAAACTTTCCTTGATAGGCCACTTGTAACATTGCATGTTGCGGTTATAATGCCAGCACAACCTATCTCTAAACCTTTTAGAAGTTTTGATTCTGACCCCGGTAATACAGAAAAATTATTTATTTTTAAATGTTCATAAAGATTATATGAGCTATCTTTAACTCCCACAATTTGTTTGGGATATTTTTTTACAAGTTTTTCAATACAATCAATGCTAAATTTATAGCCACATAATTTTTCAAAATTATATAAAATAATTTTACTACTAGGTACAGAATCTACTACTCTCGAATAAAACTCGATTACCTCTTTATCTCCATATTTGTAGTATGCTGGCGGCATTATTAAAAAGTCATTAAAATTTAAGGATGTTGCTACTTTCATTAAATTAATAGTTTCACTTAATGAATTAAGTCCAGTACCAATTAAATATTTATCTTTGTGACGACTTTTTGAAAGTTCATTTAATAAGCTAATTTTTTCGCTTACTGAAATCAATTGAGCCTGTCCAGTGCTTCCAAACATTGCTACTCCATGACAACCTTGATCAATTATTTTTTCTCCATGCTCAACTGTTTTTTCAACATTTAGGCTTAAGTCCTTATTAAAAAGGGACATTGATGCCGCATAAATGCCTTTAATTTTACTCATGGTGAAAACTTATATAAAATTAAAATTTAGTAAAGATGATTAAATAACAAATGAGAATTTTAACTGTACAAAATAGAATGGGTATTGGTGATATGGTAATTTTTTTACCTTTTATACAAGCCATTTCAAAAAAGTTTTCCATACCAGTCAGTATTCTTGTTAAGGAAAACTCAAAGGCAATACAATTTTTACAAGATAATCCAGCTATAGACCAAATCATCACTCTTGATCGTGATAATAAAATTAATAATGGTCGTCATGATGGAATTATTGGATCATATAATCTTGCTAAAGATCTTAAAAAATTTAATTTTAATAAAATTTTTATATTTAATTCATCTTTAAGATATAATTTAATTGCAAGAGCAGCGAATATAAAAAATATTTATCAATACCCTTTATTTCAAAAAAAAAATCAACACATAATTAATGCTGCTAAAAAATTCATAAAAAAAAAACTGGACTTAGAGGTTCATAGTAATCCTGAAATTTTGGTAAACGATCAATTGATTAAAGCTGCTAAATCAAAATATAAGATTGAGGATAAAGAAATAAATATTTTATTAGGAATTGGAGGATCTGGTCCAACAAAAAGAATTCCTGCTAAAATTTTTATCGACTTTATGACGTTAGTTGCTCAAAAATTTAAATGTAAATTTTTTTTAGCAACTGGAAAAAATACAGAAGAACAAAAAATTTTATTTGAAATACTCAGCACTACCCACAAAAATAAGTGTTATGCATTAGACAATCTAAGCTTAAACGAAATATTACCTATAATCAAAAATTGTAACATTTCAATTTGTAATGACTCTAGCTTCAGTCACCTCTCATCAGGATTGGGTGTTGATACAATTGTTTTAATGTCAGATACACCATTATTGTATGGAAGTTATAGCTCAAAAATGTATCCAATTATTCCAGATGGGGAAAATACAGTAACACATGATACACTTGGAAAAGATAGAATTAATCCAGATAAAATCTTTGAACAATTAAATTATATTTTAAATTAAGAAATGTTATTTAAAATAACCTCCTTAGCCTCATTTACAATTGCTGATAACCTTGCAGTTTCTGGAGAAATATCTGGATGAATTTTTTTTTGAATATTTACATAAGCTTTGCTGACTTCCTCTTTTGTGGTTTTTTTTCTTATATCAAGGTTTAAAATTTTATAAGCTTCCTCTAAGGATAATGTTGATGAATTTTTCATATTTAGATTCTGATTAAATGAAAATCTTCCAGACTTTCTAACTGTTTGAATAAGTCTAAATAATCCAATTAACTGAAATATAGAAAAACCTTTTAATTTAACTATGGCTAGACTTAATAAGGTTAATGGCAAACTTAGTATAAATTTTCCCCCAAAAGCTAATAAAATCGCAAAACCAATCGATCCAAAAAAAATTAATATTCTTAAATTTTTTGATATTTTTGTAGATGGTGTATTTACTACTAATTTTAATAGGAAATAAATGATTCCTAAAATAACTAGTGTATAAATGATTATATTCATATATTTACTTTTCTCCCATGAAAATACCACAGCTTAAAAAAAAATCAGAACTAAAAACATGCCATAATTTTAGTTGGGAAGACAATTATAGCTGGATACACCAAGATGATATCTTAGAAGTTTTAAAGGATAGTAAAAAATTAAACTCTGAAGTCAGAAAATACTTAGAAGAAGAAAACTCTTATACAAATTTTCACTTATCTAGTACTAAAAATATTCAAAAAGAATTATTTAGCGAAATTAAAGGAAGAATTAAGCTAGATGATGAATCGTTACCTTTTAAGGATTTTGATTATGAATATTGGACAAAAACCACAACAAAAGGAAACTACTCTATTAAGTTAAGAAAAAAAATTGGAAGTAATAATATAGAAGAAATTTGGAATGGTGATGAGGAAAAAGAAAAACTTAATGTTGAATACTTTGGTGTTGGAGATTTAGAGGTTAGTTTTAATGATAAATATTTAGGATATTCTTTAGACACTAAAGGTTCTGAATACTACACAATATATATTAGGGATATTAATACAAAAAAATTAGCAACCGAAAAAATAGAAGAAACCTCAGGAGGCATAACTTTCAGTTTAGATGATGAATACATATTTTATTCAAAGTTAGATAAAAACCACAGGCCAAGAAAAATTTATAGACATAAATTGGGTACAAGTATCAAAGAAGATCAATTAATCTTTGAAGAGAAAAGTGAAGCCTTTACTGTTAGCATTAGCTTAAGCTCAGATGATAAATATTTTTTTATAACAAGTTCAGATCATAACACCTCAGAACAATACTATTTTGATGTTGAGGAAAAAAAACCTAAACCTAAATTGATTAAAAAAAGAAAAAGAGGAATACTTTATTCAATTAATTCTTGGAATGGAAAATTTTATAATCATACAAATGAAAATGCAGAAGATTTTAAGATAGATGTAACTAGTAATTTAAAAGATCCAAATTGGAAAACTTTTATAGCTGCAAAAGATGAAGTTTTAATTGGAGGACTTACATTTTTAAAAAACTGGATTATAAGATTCGAAACCTCTAACGCTTTAGATAAATTATTTGTAAAAAATATAACAACAGGAAAAGAGGAAGAGTTAATTTTTTCAGACGAAATTGTGTATGTTCCAGGTGCTTCTTTGTTGCAAAGAGATAAAAACACAGATGAAATTTATTTGAGTTATTCTTCACCAAAAACACAATCCAGAGTTTATTCTTACAACTTAAGCTCAAAAGAAAAGAAATTAGTTAAGGAGCAAGAAATTCCCTCAGGTCACAATTCTGATGATTACATTGTTGAAAGAGTTGATTGTAAATCACATGATGGAAGAATGGTCCCTCTTACTATTACAAGACATAAGAATACTAAGTTAGATGGATCGGCAAATTTGTTACTTTATGGTTACGGCTCCTATGGTAGTTCAATGAATCCTTGTTTTTCATCTACTAGATTAAGCTTAATAAATAGAGACATTATTTGGGTGACAGCTCATATTAGAGGTGGAATGGAAAGAGGAATGAAGTGGTGGAAAGAAGGAAAGCTTCTCAATAAAAAAAATACATTTGAAGATTATATCGCCTCTGCAAAATATTTAATTAAAAATAATTATACTTCAAAAAATAAAATAATAGGCATGGGTGGATCTGCTGGTGGACTTCTCATGGGTGCGGTTGTAAACCAAGCGCCTGAATTATTCTTAGGTATAATAATGGCTGTACCATTTGTAGATTCTTTAACAACTAACTTGGATCATTCTCTACCTCTAACTGTGGGTGAATTTGATGAATTTGGTAATGCAAAAGATAAAAAAGATCACTTTGATTATATTTATTCTTATGCCCCATATAATAATATAAAGAAAATGGACTATCCTCATATGCTCATAACTACAAGTTTAAGTGATAATAGAGTTTTGTTTGATGAGCCTGCAAAATTTACTGCCAAACTTAGAGAATATAAAACAGATAATAATTTATTACTTTTAAAAACTGAAATGAACGCAGGTCATGGTGGTAAATCTGGAAGAGATGGTGCTATAGAGGAGATAGCTTTAGACTATGCCTTTGCATTAAAAATTTCAGAAAAAATTTGATAAACATTAAAAACAACCGTTTGATATAAACCCAATAACAATAGAATTGGAGTCCACTTCAAATCTTCGTTCACAAAGTATCAAATATTTTTTGGTATTATAAACAAGCTCTAAATTACCTTTTTCATTTTTAAAATTTTCATCCGGTTTACCTAGAATTATTTGTAAATTACTTGAGGTTTTTCCAATGTATTGGTTTAATTCATTATTTTCTTTTTCTACAATTGCATCTGTTTTTTGCTTAATTGTTTGACATCCGAATAATAACGATAGACAGAATATACTTATAAAAATAAATTTTAATTTATGTATCACAGATGAATGTTAACACTCAAAATATTGTATAAATATAAACTTATAAGTTGAATTGTGTTGATAAGCTTAGATTTTTAAGAGTATTTGCCTCATTTATCTAATAATATTTAGTCTAATCTTAGGAGGATCAATGTTAGAAAAATATTTTAACTATAAAAAACATAAGACTAATTTTAAAACAGAGGTAATAGCTGGTGTAACAACATTTTTGACAATGGCTTACATTATGTTTTTAAATCCATTTATACTATCTGGAGAATTTGCTGGACCAGAAAAAGGGTTCTTTGATTTTGGGGCAGTATTCACTGCAACAGTCGTTGCAACTGCACTTGCCTGTTTCATAATGGCATTTTATGGAAAAACATGGCCAATAGGCTTGGCACCTGGGATGGGTATCAATGCTTTTGTTGCCTTTGGAGTTGTTGGTGGAATGGGTTACACGCCACAAGCTGCACTAGGTGCGGTATTAGTTGCTGGTGTTTTATTCTTATTCATTTCATTGACACCAATTAGAGCATGGCTAATTAACTCTATTCCAAAAAGTTTAAAACTTGGGATAGGTGCTGGTATTGGATTATTTTTAGCAATTATTGGTTTAGAAATTATGGGTGTTGTTGCTGATCACCCAGTTACTTTAGTAACTATCGGTGATATGAAAAATCCTTTAATTTTACTTGCCTGTTTAGCTTTTGTTTCAATGATAGTTATGGAAAAACTTAATATTAAAGGAAATATTATTATTGGGATTATTTTTTTTAGTATTATTGCTTGGGTAAGTGGACTTGCAAAATTTAATGGTGTTGTTGGAAGTATTCCTCCAATGACTTATCTATTTGATTTTGATCTTACGGCAGCATTGACTGCTGGTATGTCTACAGTAATATTTACATTATTATTTATAGATTTCTTTGATACTGCAGGAACATTAACTTCAGTTGCAAACGTTGCAGGAAAAGTTGACAAGAATGGTAAAGTTGAAGATATTGAAAAAGCAATGATGGCTGACAGTGTTGGAACTGTAGCTGGCGCATTAATGGGTACAACAACTGTTACAAGTTATGTTGAATCTGGTGCTGGTGTAAAAGCAGGTGGTAGAACAGGTATGACTTCTTTAACTATTGGAGTTTTATTTTTGGCCTGTTTGTTTCTTTCGCCTTTAGCAACAAGCTTACCTAAAGAAATAGATGGAGCTGCACTTTTATATGTTTCAGTTTTATTTGTAAGAAATATCGTTGACATTGAGTGGGATGATATTGGTGAGTCCGCTCCTGCAATACTTGCAATGATTGCTATGCCTTTAACTTATAGTATTAGTAATGGTATTGCTTTAGCATTTATCTCATATGCTTTGATCAAGTTATTCACTGGTAAACTTTTAAGCACTTCACCAGCTATATGGGTGATTGCGATACTTAGTGTTGTAAGTTTTGCTGTTGCTTAAAAATTAATTCTTAGGGCTAGATTTATTCTGGCCCTATTTATTTCTCTTAATTATTTCTTCTATAGACAGTTCTTCATAATGTTCAGTTGGCTGAACAATCCATGGGTCAAAATCTAGTTTTACTGGACAAAAGTCTGGCTCAAATGTAGATGATTTTTTTTTCCACAAACATGCCGTTTTAACCTGTTTTATATAGTCTTTTGTTGGCTCATATTTTTTTAACCATTCAATACTTTTATTTAAAGTCAGGCCTGTATCAGAAAGATCATCTACTAATAGCACCTTATCAAAATCTTTATTTTCAGCCAAAGAGCTAATTTCTCTGGCAAACATCAGCTGGCCCTGTTTATCTTCCATTCTTTCACCTGAATAACTTTGAATAACTATATAAGCGATGGGTAATTTTAAAATTCTAGATAAAATGTCTAATATTGGAGCAGCACCCCTCATAATACCAACTAATACTGTTGGTTTGTAATTATTGTGAATTTCTATTGCTAATTTTTCAACAATTTTTGTATACTCATCAAATGTGATAATTAATTTATCTTCCATAAAATTTTTTATCATAAAAATAAGAATAAAAAAGAATTAAAAAGAATTAAAAATTATGAAAATATTTGATTGCTTTATGTTTTATGACGAAGAGCTTTTATTAGACATTAGACTTAATATTTTGAATGAATATGTTGATTATTTTGTCATAGTAGAAAGTAAATTTTTTCATAATGGAAAAAAGCGAGACTTAAAATTCAATATCAATAAATTTGATAAATTTAAAGATAAAATCATATATATTATTCATGCAAAAGAACCTGAGGGTATAGTCAAATTAGATATAAATGATAATGAGAACATCAAATCCTCTAAATTAGTTTTTAATGCACATTTAAGAGAAAACGACCAAAGAAATCACATAAATCAAGGGTTAAATAAAGCTAGAGATAATGATTTAATATTAGTTTCTGATGTTGATGAAATACCTAATTTAAATTCAATAAATTTATCAAAAATTAATAATCAAATAATCATATTTCAGCAAGAAATATTTTATTATAAATTTAATAGGTATCTTCCAAATTTTACATGGCATGGTACGAAAGCCTGTAAAAAAAAAAAATTAATAAGTCCGCAATGGCTCCGAAATATTAAAAATAAAACATTTCCTTTTTGGAGGATTGATACCTTTTTTTCTGACAGTAAAAATATAAATAAAATTTTTATTTCAAATGGTGGTTGGCATTTTTCAAATATTAAAAATGCAGATGATATAGAGTTAAAATTAAGATCTTATTTACATCATAGAGATTATGAAGTTGAAGAATTGGGTAATAATAAAATCAAAGAATTAATTAAAAATAATGAAACAATTTATGATTTTTTTGGTGATAAGAAATCAAAAAAATATGGCAACGACACAAGAAGAAAGCTTGTAAAATATGATTTAAAAAAACTACCTCAATTTATACAGAATCATAGAAATAAATTTAACGAATGGATGGATTAACATGAAAGGATATTGGGTGGCTTTGTATAAAAAAATTAATAATACAAATAATTTAAAAGATTATTCTGCTAAAGTAACCTCTGTCATAAAAAGTTTTGGTGGAGTGGCGCTAGTTAGAGGAGGAGAATACCAATGTTTAGAAGGTGAAAGTGCTATAGCGTGCCATAATTCTAAAGAATACCAAGAGGGATGGGCGCTAGCCAAGGATACTACAGAAAGAAATTTTCAGATCATTCGTGGTTTTAGTACTGAATAGGTTCTGGATCTATACTTCTCCAAAGATACCAAGTTGCAACCGAACAATATGGGGTGAATCTTTTGTTCAATAACTTTACATAAGATTCTGGTGGTAAATATTTTTTTTTATAATTTTTTGAGATTCCTCTTAGAAGACCAACATCTTGTATAGGCCAAATATTTGGGCGATTAT
>Ga0308016_10001286_pt1 | contig 12514 bp, 14 predicted proteins | sample Neamet233_FD_203129 | JGI IMG/M metagenome (GOLD analysis project Ga0308016, IMG submission 203129) | Marine microbial communities from water near the shore, Antarctic Ocean - #233 | ecosystem: Environmental > Aquatic > Marine > Unclassified | place: Southern Ocean | collected 2014-07-28
TATCTTAGGTTCAGTAATCTGGGCTTTTGACTTTGCGATGTCAGGACTATTCTTCCCACTTGTACTTGGTGTATGGTGGAAAAGAGCGAATGGACCTGGTGCTGTTGCAGGAATGCTTCTAGGATTATTTTCTGGTATGGCGTATCTAATTTGGGTACGTAATGGTGGATCTGGATTCTGGGGTATAACTCAACTTACATTCGGTATCGTTGGATCATTGGTTAGTTTAGTTGCCATGGTTGCTGTTAGTTTAGCGACTAAAGCACCAGACGAAAAAACTATGGCGATGATTGATGAAGTTCGTATTCCTAGTGGTAAAACAATTCTTGGAAAACAACACTAATTAATTTTTATATTAAGGGGCGATTTATTTCGCCCCTTAATTAAGTTTAAAAAAAATTCCTTTTTATATTTATGCCAGAAATTCATCCTTTTATTCTTATAATTGATTACATTTTAGGTGTCGTTATGTGGACACTTATTGGGAGGGTTGCGATGAATATTTTTCAAAGAGAAAACTCTGAATTTTTTTTTATGAAGGCTTTTGTAAAATTAACGAACCCTTTAATTCGCTTATTTAAGCCAATCACTCCATCATTCATCATAGACCCTCTTGTTCCACTTTATGTGGCTTGGTTCTTTTATATGGTCAGATTTTACCTTATGCCTTATATGTTGGGATATTCTGTCATGGGAATGTTGTCTTTTCCTTTAGAAAGTGAAATTGCTGCAGAAATTTATCGTATTTTTGGTAAATAATTAATTCAAATTAAAAAATAAAATTGATACTACTAATGTAGTAATCAATGAAAAAAATACAAATTTCACCTTCAATATTATCTGCTGATTTTAGTCAGTTAGGGAACGAAATTAAAAGATTGGAGGAAGGTGGTGCAGATATGATTCATGTAGATGTAATGGACGGTCATTTTGTTCCCAATTTAACTATGGGACCACCTATTATAAAAGCTCTACGGCAGTATACAAAACTACCCTTTGACGTTCACCTAATGATATCTCCTGTTCATAAATATATTCAAGATTATGTTGATGCAGGAGCAGATATTATCACCATACATCCCGAAGCTACTGAAAATTTAAAAGATTCTATTCAACACATTAAAGGATTAAATAAAAAAGTAGGAGTTTCTCTGAACCCTGAAACTAAAATTGATTTAATAGTGAACGTATTAGATAAAATCGACTTAGTTTTAATTATGAGTGTAAATCCTGGATTTGGGGGACAAAAATTTATGCCCAAAGTATTAAAAAAAATTAAGGATTTAAAAAAAATTAAGGATCAAAAATTGTTGAAATTTGATATTGAGATTGATGGTGGGATTAATTTTGATAATAATAAATTAGCTATTGAGGCTGGAGCCAATATTTTAGTATCTGGTACGACGGTATTTCAAGAGAATAATGGAAACATAAAAAAGAATATAGATCTTCTAAAATCAATTTAAATTAATGATTTATAAGAATTCATTTAATTTTATAGATAATTTATTTGTATTTGTAAAAAAAAATATTAAATCCATATATTTAAATTCAAACATTTATAACAAAAAAATCTCTACTTCTAGTAACTCTTCTTTAAAATATAAACCTAGTCCAAGTCTATTAGACTGCCTAATAAAGTATGACAAAAAAAAAGATAATATTCAAAATTATTTTCTAAATGAAGTGTGGGACAATCAAAAACTAAAAAACAAAGACTATAAAAATTTGAATAGTTTTTTTTGGTTATTTAGTTTAGATTTGAAATCATCAAAAGATGACACTCAAAATATAATTTTACAGTGGATAGAAAAAAATCATCTATACAACTCTAAAAGTTGGGAGGTGGATATAGTTGCAAGAAGAATAATTGCTTGGCTTTCAAACTCACAACTTACCTATGAAGATAGTAATGATAATTATAAAAAAAAATTTAACAATATTATAAAAAAACAAATCAATCATTTAATTAATGAAATAAAGGCTTCAGATTGGGTGGATGATAAAATGATAAGTTGTTCTGCGGTAATATTAGCTGGTTTATCTTATCAGGAAGATCAATATTTAGATGTAGGATTAAATCTATTAAAGAAACTAGCAAAGCTTTCTTTTGATAGCGATGGTTTTCCTAAGTCAAGAAATATTAGACAATTAAATTTTTGCTTGAAATGTTTTGTTTTAATTAGAGAGTGGCTTAAGGAATCTCAAAGTGAGATACCTGAATTTATTAATGAAAATATATACTATCTAGGTCAAGCTTATGTGTTTACTTCACAAGATAATAAGTATGATCTTCTTTTCAACGGTAATTATGAAAATAATAATTCTGATCTTAATAACTATCTTGGAAGATTTGGCTATAATTTTAAAAGTCAAAAAAATGAATTAGGTGGGTATGCAATACTTAATAATAAAAAAGTTTGTCTTGTTATGGATGTTGGTGCAACTCCAGATAAAAAGTTTTCATCTAGTTATCAAGCTGGGTCACTATCTTTTGAAATCATATCTAAAGGAAGAAAATTAATTTGTAACTCTGGTTATTTCCAAAATTTTAAGCATCAATTAAATGAAATATCAAAATCAAGTGCTACTCACAGTACACTAACTTTAGATGATAGATCCTCCTGTAAATTTACCAAAAGAAAACAAATTCTTGAAGGTCTAAAAATTATAAAAAAAAATATTGTTTTTGAAAAAAATTATTGGAAAATCAATGCTGCTCATGATGGTTATTTAAAACAATATGGAGTCATACATGATAGAGAAGTTGAATTTTATCCTGAACAAATGAAGTTTATTGGGCATGATAAAATCATTTCAAAAAATGGCATTATAAATTTAAAATTCGAAATTAGATTTCATTTAGAACCAAATATTAAAGTGATGAAAACACTAGATGGTAAGACTATACTTATAGATTTAGACGGTGAGGGTTGGAAATTTAATTCTAATCATAATACCATAGGTATTGATAATGGATTGTATTTTGGTAAAAAAAATTCTTTTGTTGATAACAAAAATATATTTATTTCAGGAATGACTAACGATGATAATCAGACTATAAAATGGGAAATCACTAAGTTATAATGAAAAAAATTAAAAAAGCTCTAATTTCAGTATCAGATAAAAAGAATTTAAAAAATCTCTTAAAGACTTTAACTAAGTATAAAATCGAGTTTATTAGTTCTGGTGGCACCTACAAAGAAATTAAAAAACTAAAATTTAAGTGTTTAGAGATATCAGAATACACCGGTTCACCAGAAATACTAGGTGGTAGAGTTAAAACTTTACACCCAAAAATACATGCTGGGATATTAAGTAAAAGAAATAATAAATCTCACAAAACAGACTTAACTAAAAACAATTTTGAAGAAATTGATCTAGTAATTGTTAACTTCTACCCGTTTGAAAAAACTGTAAAACAGACAAGTAGCCACGTAAAGATTGTGGAAAATATTGATGTTGGTGGTCCAACAATGGTTAGAGCGGCTGCAAAAAACTATAATGATGTAACCGTTATTACGTCTTCTAATCAGTATAAGGAACTTATTGCCGAGATAGATCAAAACAAGGGTTCTACCTCTTTAAGTTTTAGAGAAAAGATGTCTTTAGAGGCTTTTTCTGAAACTGCGTATTATGATGCGGTGATTTCAAACTATTTTAATAAAATCCAAAATAATAATTTCCCTAAAAAAAAAGTTATTTATGGAAATTTGATTGAAAAATTAAGATATGGTGAAAATCCACATCAAGAAGCTGGAATTTATTCAATAACAAACCATTTAAATATTAAACAGATTCATGGAAAACAATTAAGTTATAATAATTATAACGATATATTTTCTGCTCTGACTATTTCAAAATCTTTACCAAAAAAATCTGGAACAGTTATAGTAAAACATGCAAACCCTTGTGGTGTTTCTATACATAAAAATAACTTAAAAAGTTATCAATTGGCACTAGCTTGTGATCCCATAAGTGCTTTTGGTGGAATAGTTTCATGTAATTTTAAAATAACTAAAGCTTTAGCTTTAGAGTTAAATAATATTTTTTTTGAGGTAATTGTTGCAGATGGATTTGATACTGACGCTTTAAAAGTATTAACACAAAAAAAAAATTTACGACTTATTAACGCGTCTAATTTTCTGATTAAAAATCTTATTAAGTTTAACTCAACCAATGAAGTTATCCTGGCTCAATCAGAAGACTTGAAAACTTTCAGTAATAAAGATTTTAAAATAGTTTCAAAAAAGAAACCTAATAAATCTCAGCTAAAAAATTTAATTTTTGCTTTTAATATTTGTAAATATGTTAAATCTAATGCTATTGTTTTAGTCAGTGATGATACAACTGTTGGTATTGGTTCAGGTCAATCCAGTAGGCTAGATAGCTGTCAAATTGCCATAGATAAAATGAATAAATTTCAAAATTTTCAAGAATGTGTAGTTGCAGCTTCTGATGCTTTTTTTCCTTTTGTAGACGGTATAGAGAAGTTAGTTCAATCAGGTGTAACAGCTGTTATACAGCCATCAGGCTCTATTAGAGATAAAGAAATAATAAAATTTGCAAATCAAACTAATACTATTCTTGTATTTTCCAAGACACGACATTTTAAACACTAAAAATTTGGTCAATTTTAGCAGCTAGGATAAAGTCGTTTTTTGACAATCCTTCTATTGCATGTGTAGTAATTAAAATTTTGGCATATCCCCATCCAAATGAAATGTCTGGATGATGATTTTCTTTTTCTGAAATCTCTCCAACCTTAGTTATGAAGTTTTGACTATCTATAAAATTTTTAAATACAAAGTTTTTTTCTAAAAAATATTTTCTTTTTTCATTTTTTTTTACATCCCATCCGTCTATTTTTTTTTGATATTTGTGAATTTCACCTATATCAAATGGAAGAATGCCTCCTTCACATGGGACACATTTTTTATCTAAAAGATCACTCATATATAAATTCATTTTCATGGAGCGGGTCAAGGGAATCGAACCCTCTACCTAATCGTTGGCAACGATTCGCTCTACCAATGAGCTAGACCCGCCTATAAAGTCCTTATAAATAGACGGTTTTTTTCATGTACGCAATAATAAAGTTTTTCATTAGTATATAGATTTCTAAAAATTTGCTAAAAGAAAGAATGAAAAAAGATGATTTACCTAAAATTATACCAGTCTTTCCATTGAGCAATTTTATTATTTTTCCTAATACTACCGTACCATTAAATATTTTTGAACCAAGGTATGTTGATATGATTAATGATAGTATGAAAACTAATAAGATGATTGGTTTAATTCAACCAAAAAGGAAAAAGGATAATCTCATTCCAAACTTACACGAAGTTGGCTGCTTGGGGAAAATTACAAGTTTTAGAAATTTAGATGGTAGATTATTAGTCGACTTAAATGGTTTAAGCCGTTTTAATATTATCAAAGAAGTTAAAAATAATAAACTTTACCGAGAATGTGAAGTTAATTTTGATGGTTTTCAAGCTGATTTAAAATTACCAAAAGAGGAACTAAAGTTTTCAGATCTTGAATTAATTTTTAGAGATTTAAAAACTTTATTTGAAAAAAAAGGTTATATGATTAATTGGAAATCTTTGGAAAAACAAGATCTAAACGAAACGATAAATGCTTTGGCTATGGCCTCACCTTTTTCATTAGAAGAAAAACAAATTTTGTTAGAAAGTGAAAATTTAGAAAAAAGAAAAAATAAAATTGCTGAAATCCTAAATACTTATATTCATGATAATTATGATAATACTACTATACAATAGACATTAAATTCTTAATCCTTTATCTGCAAGTTTAATAACTGAATTCACAAAACTTTTGTTAGTCCCAAAATATTGTAAAATTTTATTTAGATTGTTTCCTCTTCCCTTTTTATTAAAATTAAAAAATTCATAAATGAAGTCTATCCCACTCAAAAAGATAAAGTTCCTATTTTTAGTTTTATTTTGAAATTCATCTAAAATGAAAGAGTCTAACTGAAGTCCTAGATTTATTTTATTTTGAATAATCTCTGATAAATCTTTTATATCCCTAATAGTCATATTGAAACCTTGACCTGCTAATGGGTGAATTTTATGAAGTAAATCCCCAAAGGCCAAAATGTTTGTGTGATAATATTTTCTTAAATTTGAGGATTTCAAAGCAAAACCAATTGGTTTAGAATTTTTTTTTATATTAAATTTTGGATTATGTTTATTTATTAGATCTAATAACTCATTATTATTATAATTTTTATTGCTGACATCAAGTGAAAAAACAACAGAAGTTTTTGTATTTGATATTGGCAAGAAGGCAACTGGTCCTAAATCTGTAAAAACTTGAATTGCAGAATTATTTTTTAATTTTTCGTGTTGTAAAATTGTAGTGTAGGCAATATTTTTATAATCTTTCTCAATCGTTTTAATAAAATATTTTTTTGAGATAGGATTATTTTGATCACAATTAATTATTAAATCATAATTATTTTTTTTTAATAATTCATCATAAAAAAAATTGTGTTTTATTATTTTTTTTTTAAAAAATTTATTCTTGGATAGCTTATAATCTAAAGATCTATAAAGTTCTTCATTTTTAATCATATAAAATAGATTTTTATTATTATTTTCAAAATTTAATATTTTAACTTTTTTTAATTTTTCAGAATAAATTTCTATTTTTTTTATTTCCCACTTAATTTTTTTAGGTATCTTAATGATATTTTTTTCAAAGAATTCTAAGTTATTTTTTGAAATACCTATTGTTCTGCTTGATGAAAATTTACTAACCACCTTTTTATAATAAATGTGCACATTTATTTTTTTATTTATAAGATTTTTAGCTAAAGACAGGCTAGTGAGCCCGTCACCTATAATGCATACATTCATAATTAATTTTTAATTTTAACAATAAAAATTAGATGATACAAAGTGATTAATTTGATTTATTGATTTATGGAAATAAAAAAATTAGCTAATAATGTGTTAATCTTTGTTGTTAACAGGTTTATAGAAATTTTTGGAGTATGTATTCTTATTTTGGGATTTTTTTTGTTGATTTCCCTCAATAGTTTTTCACCAGATGATCCTAATTTTATTTTTTCAGAAAACACTCAAATAAAAAACTTTTTTGGTTACCGTGGTAGTTTTTCAGCAGATTTTTTTTTTCAGTCATTTGGTCTAATCTCTCTATTGATTCCTTTTAGTCTAATATTTACTGGAATAAATATTATTCGCATTAAAAAATTTTTTTTGATAATTGAAAGTAATTTTTTTACTATTTTATACTTGTTGTGTGGTTCTTTATTTTTTTCTATTTTTTACACAAATGCATTTGAGCTCTATATTAATGGGAATGGTGGCTTTGTAGGAAAATATTTAGAAAGTTTTTTTTTAAGTTCTTTAATTTATTATAATACTCAAATTTCTTATTATTTACTAATATTGCTGATAATAAGTTTTTTCTTAATTTCTATTCAATTTAAGATTGCTCTTTTTTACAAAATTTTAAAAAAAATCTTTAGCTTTTTATTTTCAAAGAAACAAAAAAATTATACTAACGAAAATGAGATAATTAGTGAGTTCATTCCTCAAGAACAAATTAAAAGTTTAATTCAAGAGGATTTACCATTTATTAAAAGTGAAAATAAAGATTTGAGCAAAAAATCTAAGTTCAAATTGCCTTCTATTGATTTATTAAAAATTCCTACTAAAAAAGATAAAGAAAAATTAAGAGGTGATGACTTTACTGATAGTGAATTTTTAGAAAAAATTCTTTTAGATTTTGGAGTCAGTGGTGAGATTAAAAAAGTGAGCCATGGACCAGTGGTTACTTTAAATGAATTTGAACCTGCTGCTGGCGTTAAGGTTTCCAAGATTATCAATCTTTCTGATGATATAGCTAGAAACACAAGTTCAGAATCTGCTCGTATTGCAACTATACCTGGAAGAAGTACAATTGGTATTGAGCTACCCAATTTATCACGTGAAAATGTTTATTTAAGTGAAATACTTTCAAGTTCTGATTTTACTAAAAAAGATATTAGGCTTCCTATCGCTTTAGGAAAAAATATTTCAGGTATTCCAGTTGTTGGAGATTTAGCATCTATGCCTCATTTATTAATTGCTGGAACGACAGGTTCTGGAAAATCTGTTTGTATCAATACTATTATCCTTTCTCTTCTTTATCGGCACCCACCTGAAAAATGTAAATTTATTTTAATAGACCCTAAAATGTTAGAGTTGTCGACCTACGAGGGAATTCCTCATTTGCTGTGTCCAGTAATAACTGAAGCCAAAAAAGCTGCTTCAGTATTGGGATGGGTGGTTAAAGAAATGGAGAGTAGATATAAACTTATGACTAAAGATGGTGTTAGAAACATTGATAGTTACAATACCAAGCACACACTGGCCATGCCTTATATTGTTGTTGTTGTTGATGAAATGTCAGATTTAATGTTGGTGGCAGGAAAGGAAATTGAAAATTACATACAAAAATTATCTCAAATGGCAAGAGCAGCAGGAATTCACATCATTATGGCAACTCAACGACCCAGCGTTGATGTAATTACAGGAACTATTAAGGCAAACTTTCCAACCAGAATATCTTTTCAGGTAACCTCTAAAATTGACAGTAGAACTATTTTGGGAGAACAGGGCGCAGAACAGCTTCTAGGCAAAGGTGATATGCTCTATATGTCTTCGGCCAATCGTATTATTAGAATTCACGCACCATTTGTTTCTGATAATGAGATAGAAAAAGTTAATAACTATCTAAGAGGACAAGCAGAACCTGACTACATAGATGAAATCCTAAGTTTTGTAGATGAAAAAGAATCGGGGGGGCGTTCACCTGACTCTGCAGATAAAGACGACTTATATCAAGCAGCATTGGATATAATTAGATCTGAGGGTAAAGCCTCGACTTCTTTTTTACAAAGAAAATTACAAATTGGATATAACAGAGCTGCTAGAATTGTTGATATGATGGAAGCTGATGGGATAGTCAGTAAAGCAAACCATGTTGGAAAAAGAGAAGTTCTTTAATGCTTAAGTTTCTAATAATTCTACTTTTATTAAATTTTTATAATCCTGCCTTTTCTTCAGTTAAGGAAAAAATTATTTCCCAAATGAAGCTTGCTAATATTTTAAGTTTTAATTTCATACAAACAATTAATGGGAAAAAAGAAAATGGCTCTTGTACTATAAAATATCCTAAAAAAATTTTTTGTGAGTACAGCGGTTCTAATAAAAAAATTATTGTTTCTAATAGTAAATCGTTAGTAATAAAAATTAAACACAGCGGAAATTACTATATTTATCCTCTCAATAAAACACCCTTAGAATTTTTACTAGATAAGAAATATCTAATATCTAAAATAAATACTTTAGATGTAAGAAATATTGATGATCAATTTTTAACTTTTAAAATTTTTGAAAATAATAATGAAATTAATATTTTTTTTGATATAAAAAACTTTAATCTAGTGGGCTGGCAAACTGAGGATATTTACCAAAATACAAGTATTACTTTTATTTCATCTATAAAAATTAATGAAAACATAGATGATAAAATTTTTATACTACCAGAGAATGATTAATTAATTATCTGATTAATGTTTCTGATTTAAAAATTTTCATTCCTCTTGATAAGTAATTTCCTAAGGCATTCTTATGATCCAAAGAACATGTGTGAACCCAAACTCTTTGGGACCCCATGGTGAATGAATACTTGATAGCTTCACTTAGTAAATAACTACCTAATTTTTTTCCAAAATACTCTTCTAAAATACCAAAATAAGCAATTTCAGCTTCTTTATTGTTTTGATTAAATAATAGTTCAAAATAGCCTGCCATTTCATCTTTATGTTTAAGGATATATGTAGAAAGTTTTTTATCAGACGTATAATTCATCCACTTTAAGTCCGTCCAAACAAGTCTATCAACCCATTGACAATTTTTTCCTATATTCTTATAAAAAAATTTATTTAACTGAAAATCTTTTGTTTTTAGTAATTTTACAGAATAGTCTTTTAATGGTTTGTTAACACTTTTAAAATCTTCTAGCGACTTTAACTCTAAGTAATTTCTAAAGATTTTTTCTGTCACTGAACCATTTTTCCTATTTTTTCACCTCCAAATAAATGAAAGTGTAAATGTGGAACCTCTTGACCACCATGCTCACTCAAATTTGTTAGAGCTCTATAACCTTTACCCATATCTATTGACAATCTCAATATTTTTGAAACTTCCGTAATAGCTTTGCTTAACGCAACTATCTCTTGATCTGAAGCTCTATTATTAAAATCATCCAAATCAGTATAGTCACCTTTTGGTATAACCAACGCATGAATTTTTTTTTGAGGATTGGTATCATAGAAAGAAAGAACATGATCATTTTCAAATATTTTTTTACATGGAATTTCTTTTCTCAAAATTTTTGCAAAAATATTATTTTTATCGTAACTCATTATCTATTTTTTTTTTCTTTAATACCTGATTGTTTTTTTCTGTTTTCTAACTCTTCCAAGACATCTTCAAACTTGATGTTGGCAGCCTCTAGTGTAACTAATATATGGTAAATTGTGTCTGCTGCCTCATGTACTACGTTAGATCTGTTATTTAGGGCTTCTTTAAGCTCACTAAATTCTTCTTCCATTTTATCTATACATTTGGACAAACCACTCGATAATAATGAAGAAGTATAAGATTTATCTTCATCTTTATTTTTTCTATCTCTGATTATATTTATCAAATTTATTAGGTTTTTTGACATGTTTAAATTCTAACGGGAATTCCTTTTGAGTTCAAATATTGTTTAGCTTCTTTAATTGAGTGTGTTCCATAATGAAAAATTGTAGCCGCTAAAACTGCACTAGCGTTTCCTAATTTTATACCGTCCACTAAATGATCCAAGTTACCTACTCCACCTGAAGCAATTACAGGTATATTAACAATCGAAGATATTTTAAAAATTAAATCATTATCATAACCGATTTGGGTGCCATCTCTATCCATAGATGTAACTAATAGTTCCCCAGCTCCACTATCTTCCATTTTTTTTGCAAATTCTATAGCATCTAGACTTGTGTTGTTTCTTCCTCCATGAGTAAAAACTTCCCATTTATTTCCATTTTTTTTTGCATCTATTGCAACAACAATGCACTGTGATCCAAACTTTTTTGAACTTTGAGTTATTACTTCAGGGTTTTGAACTGCAGCAGTATTGATTGAAACTTTATCTGCTCCACAATTTAATAGTTTATTAATATCACCAACACTTCTAACTCCACCACCAACTGTTAAAGGAACAAAACATTTCTTAGATGTTCTTTTAACTACTTCATAGATTGTTTCTCTATTTTCATTAGAGGCTGTAATATCTAAAAAGCAAATTTCGTCTGCCCCACCATCACTATAAATTTTGGCTTGTTCAACTGGATCACCAGCATCTTTTAAATCTAAAAAATTAATTCCTTTAACAACTCTCCCATTTTTGACATCCAAACAAGGTATAATTCTATTTTTAAGCATCTATTTCTTTTACCAATTCCTCTAATTTAATATCACCATCATATATAGCTTTACCAACTATTATACCTTCAATATTCTTATTTAAACTCCTTGCTTTTTTAATGTCGTTAATTGATGAAACTCCCCCAGAAATAATCACTGGACAATTTGAGGTATCTGCAACTTTTGATGTTTCTTCGAAGTTAGGTCCTTGCTTGGTGCCATCTTGATTTATGTCAGTATAAATCAATCGACTTACACCATAATCATTTACTTCTTTTAAAAAATCTAAAGTTAATTGATTAGATTTTTCTTTCCATCCTGAAACCGACAAGTATCCATCTTTAGCATCCAAACCTAATGCAATTTTGTTTGGAAATTTTTTACATGTTTCTTTTAAAAAATTCTTATCTTTTATGGCTGCGCTTCCTAAAATAACTTTCTCAACTCCTACATCTATATATTTTTGAATACTATCAATGGTTCTAATACCTCCACCTACTTCAATTTTTAAATCAAATTTATGAACTATTTCCTTGATAATATCTAAGTTAATCGTCTCTCCAGTTAAAGCACCGTCTAAATCAACAATGTGTAAATTTTTAAAACCATGATCTTTATATTTACGAGCCTGATCAACTGGTGACATTTCATATTCGGTTTTATTATTAAAATCCCCCTTGATTAATCTCACACATTTCTTATCTTTAATATCTATGGCTGGAAATATTTTCATATTTATAGATTCAAAAAATTTTCTATAATTTTAAGTCCTAATTTATCACTTTTTTCAGGATGAAATTGGGTTCCAAAAATATTTTCTTTTTCAACAGAACAAACAATATTTGATGAATAATCTGTTGTTGCAGAAATTACACTTTTATCCTCTGGAATAAATTCGTAGCTGTGCACAAAATACATGTGTGATTTATTTTTTATATTCTTAAAAATCTTGCCTTCTTTAATAATGTTAATTTCATTCCAACCAATGTGTGGAAGTTTAAATT
>Ga0308016_10001295_pt1 | contig 12481 bp, 10 predicted proteins | sample Neamet233_FD_203129 | JGI IMG/M metagenome (GOLD analysis project Ga0308016, IMG submission 203129) | Marine microbial communities from water near the shore, Antarctic Ocean - #233 | ecosystem: Environmental > Aquatic > Marine > Unclassified | place: Southern Ocean | collected 2014-07-28
CAGAATTTGTTAAACGTTCCTATGCTCTTAATCAGGCAGGAATGCTTCAGATAACCACTGGCCTGCGCCAGCTTGGCTTGACCTATATTCCGTCCTATGGAAATTACCTGAGTTTCAGGGTGGAAAACGGAAAAACTGCTGCTGTCTATCAGCACCTCTTACAGAGAGGAGTTATCGTACGCCCAGTTGGTATTTATGAAATGCCAGAATTTCTACGTGTTACTGTCGGCCTTGCATCTGAAAATAATAAATTTTTACAGTTACTTGAAAGCGCAGTTAAAGAGAGTTAGTTCTATCTCCAGAATAATATCTTTAATATAATTAGGTGTCTGATAGCGTATGAGATATAGGTCTTTATCAGGCTAATACGGGAATAAATACATTCAAAATATGAAAGATACTATGCTCAATAAATTGGTAATTATTGGTGTCGGATTAATCGGCGGTTCATTTGCACTTTCACTACGTAAAGCAGGGCTGGTAAAACACATTACTGGTTTAGGCCGAAGTAAAGAAAATCTGCAACAGGCACTGGAACTTGGAATTATAGACGAGATTTCAGATAATTATTCACAGGCTCTGGAAAAAGCAGATCTTGTATTACTTGCCGTGCCGGTTGGACAAACTGCCGAAATTCTTAAGAAAATTAACCCCTACCTGGAACCTCAGACAATTATTTCTGATGTAGGGAGCACGAAACAGGATGTGATTGCAGCTGCCCGCTCTTCAATACCAGAGCATTTTAAAAATTTTGTACCGGCTCATCCGATTGCTGGAGCAGAGCTCAGCGGGTCTAGTGCAGCAACTGCTGATTTATTCAAAGGTAAAAGTTTAATCCTGACACCGTCAGATGAAACCGATAGTGATTCAATAGAAAGCATACAAAAACTATGGCAGGGGTGTGGTGCACATACCTCATTAATGACACCATATCAGCACGATGAAATGCTTGCCATGACAAGCCACCTTCCTCATATCCTGGCATTCACATTTATGAACCATATGCTTTCAAACAGTACTGAAAAAAATGCAGATACACTACTTAATTTTGCTGGTAGTGGTTTTCGCGATTTTACTCGTATTGCAAGTAGCTCTCCTGAAATGTGGAAAGATATTTGCCTTGCAAATCGCAGGCTATTATTACAACAAATCAGGGTTTATCAGAACGAATTAGCACGTATGAATGAAATACTGGAAGACGGTGACGGAGCAGCACTGGAAAAGTTTTTCCTTAATGCTCAAGTAACTCGTGGGAAATTTCTGAAAGACAAACACTAATCTCCAGGTGGCAATGAATGAGAAAATTATCATTGTTGAAACTGGGATAGAGTTCTAACAGAAAAAACTTACGGAAACCGGTGAGGATTTACTTAATTAGGAAAATAAAGCGAGCAGCTGAACCTGTAAACAGCTATATACTCGATCTATAGTTTCGTCAAATATGCAATGCCCTCTTGTCCACAGCTAACGCTGCTTCATGTAAGACTTCAGACAAAGAAGGATGAGCGTGAACAATGCGGGCAAGGTCTTCGCTGCTAGCAGCAAATTCAATTGCTACTACTGCCTCAGAAATCATCTCTGAAACATAGGGACCGATCATGTGCACACCAAGAATTCGATCCGTATCCGCATCCGCAAGGATTTTAATAAACCCGTTAGTTTCACCTAGTGCACGTGCACGACCATTTGCCATAAATGGGAACTGACCTGCTTTGTATTTAATTCCAGATGTTTTTAATTCCTGCTCTGTTTTACCTACCCAGGCAATCTCCGGTGATGTATAAATTACCCAGGGTATGACATCAAGATTTACTGCCGGGAGCTCTTTTGCCTGACCCGCTATCTTCCCAGCAATTTCCTCTGCCACTGCCACGCCTTCCTCTGAAGCTTTGTGTGCCAGCATTGGCCCTCGGACAACATCACCTACAGCATATACATTTAATAGGTTAGTGCGACAGTGAGTATCAACCTGAATGCGGCCACCATCATCAATTTGTAAGCCAACGGAAGCTGCGCCTAGATTAGCAGAATTCGGAACCCTGCCAACGGATACAATCAGTTTATCCACTTCTAGCTTCTGCTCTTTATTATCGGAATCAAGATAATCCACCATGACTGTATTTTCAGCGGGTTTAATCTCAGTAATCTTAATACCTGTCTGTATCTCTAATCCTAACTCCCTGGTAAATATCTTTTTTGCTTCTTTTGCTACCTGTTCATCAACAGCTGAAAGAAACTCCGGCATTGCTTCAAGAATAGTCACTTCTGATCCGAGCCTCCGCCAGACACTAGCCATTTCCAGGCCAATCACACCTGCACCAATTATTCCTAACCTTTTAGGTGCTTCGGCCAGTACCAGCGCCCCTTCATTATCAAGAACACATTTATTATCGATTAATACGGATGGTAACTGACGTGGTGTTGAGCCTGTTGCAATAATGACGTATTTTGCTTCAACCGTTTCTTCTTTATCGCCATCCTGAATACTAATTCTCCAGTTCCCCTCAGAACTCTTCTCCTTAACAAGCATCCCTCGTCCATGTATTGAGGTAACTTTATTCTTTTTAAACAGCATAGCGATACCGCGGGTAAATGCCTCAACAATTTTCTCCTTACGAGAAATCATTACTGGTATATCAACTGACAAACCCTCCACTGTAATTCCATGAGCAGAATATTTATGCGCAACTCGCTCATAATTCTCTGAAGATTCCAGTAAGGCTTTGGAAGGAATACACCCTACGTTCAAACAGGTTCCGCCAAGGCTTGCCTTTCCCTTTGAATTTTTCCACTCATCAATACATGCCACTTTGTGCCCTAACTGGGCACAACGGATTGCCGCCACATAGCCTCCCGGACCTGCTCCGATAACAACCACATCAAAAGTTTGAGTCATTTTATAGTCTTATAAATTAATGTTAAATATTGATAGTATATTGCAGCCAGTTGTTTTTTAATAAAAATTAATACAGAATTAATCTTCTAGTAACGGGCTCATCGGCGACTCAAGTGCCTCTTTCATTGCTGCAAGAGAGAGTACCGCTTCACGACCGTCTACAATTCTATGATCATAAGACAGCGCAAGATAATTAATCGGACGGATTACCACCTGGCCATTTATTGCTACTGGGCGCTCTTTAATAGCATGAACGCCGAGAATTGCGCTTTGTGGAGGATTGATAATGGGGGTAGACAGCATCGAACCAAATACACCGCCATTTGTAATAGAAAAAGTCCCCCCCGTTAATTCTTCGATCTTAAGCTTACCTTCTTTAGCCCTTTGACCAAAATCATTAATTTGTTTTTCGATCTCAGCCTGTGAAAGACGATCCGCATCACGAAGAATCGGCACAACTAATCCACGCGGACTCCCTACTGCGATACCAATATCGTAATACCCATGATAAATAATATCTTTACCATCCACCGAAGAGTTAACAATAGGAAATTTTTTCAATGCTGCTACTACAGCTTTAACAAAGAATGAGGTAAAACCAAGCTTTACTCCGTGCTCTTTCTTAAATTCTTCCTTATATCGGGCACGAAAATCTATTATCGCTTGCATATCTACTTCATTAAACGTTGTAAGGATTGCTGCTGTAGATTGTGACTGAACCATCCTCTCAGCAATGCGCAAACGTAATCTAGACATAGGCACACGTTTTTCCGGCCGCTCACTCGTTGTTAGCGGGACCTCCTCATCCGTGGAAACCTCCTGAACAGACTGAGGCGCTCCATGTTCAGCTATATCTTCTTTAGTAATACGACCACCGCGACCACTGCCACAAATCGTACTGATCTCTTCAGTATCTAGGTTCCTCTCTGCAGCTACTCTCTTTGCCGCTGGCATCATCACAGGTTTTTCTGTAGCAGTAGATTTCTTGCTAGCAGTTGTTGCTTTTTTAGGAGGAGCTGTGGCCTCAGAATCTATTGTCGCAATAAGCTCACTACTGACTACTGTGGCACCATCACCCTTAATAATTTTTGTCAGTGTGCCGGATACCGGTGCCGGTAATTCTAAAATAACTTTATCAGTTTCAATATCTATAAGGCTCTCGTCCCGCTCAACATACTCCCCTTGCTTTTTATGCCAGGAAATGAGAGTAGCTTCTGCCACCGACTCAGATAATACTGGAACCTTTACTTCAACTTGCATGACTATTCCTTTGAGTTATATTCTCTAGCGAAATGCCGCTTCAATCAATTCTTTTTGCTGAAAATTATGCTTTGCCAGATATCCTGCAGCAGGTGATGCAGAAGAAGGACGTAATGCATAGCCGAGGGTTTGGTTCAGTCCCAGGTGTCGTAATAAATAATGCTGAATTCGGTGCCATGCACCTTGGTTTCCTGGTTCTTCCTGGCACCATAGAACATCCTTTGCCTGCTCAAAACGATCAACCTCAGCTTGAAATTCGTTATGAGGAAACGGATATAACTGTTCAATACGGACAATTGCTATATCTTTAATCTTATGAGCCTTACGGTAAGCTAATAGATCGTAATAGACTCTTCCGCTACAAGCAATAATACGTCTAACTTTTCCTGGATTAAGGTTTTCATCCTCCGGAATAACAGGCTGGAATTTTCCGTTAGCCAAATCTCCCAGGCTGGAAACGGATTCTTTTCGGCGTAACATACTCTTCGGGCTCATGATTATAAGTGGCTTACGTAGCTGACGAATCATCTGGCGCCGTAACAGGTGAAACATTTGTGAAGGTGTTGACGGGACACAAACCTGTATATTGTATTCAGCGCATAATTGCAGATAACGCTCAATCCGGGCCGAAGAGTGCTCAGGGCCCTGTCCCTCATATCCGTGAGGAAGCATCATTACCAGACCACATAACCGACCCCATTTTGCTTCTCCAGACGCAATGAATTGATCAATTACTACCTGAGCACCATTGGCAAAGTCTCCAAATTGTGCTTCCCAGACTACAAGCTCATTAGGTACGGCTGTAGTATACCCATACTCAAAGGCCAGAACCGCTTCTTCTGACAACATAGAATCAATAATCCCAATATCCGGTTGTTCAGGTGCAATGTGACGAAGCGGAATATAAGTTCTGTTATCTAACTGATTCGGATTTTGATTGTGCAAAACGGCATGCCGGTGAAAAAATGTTCCTCTCCCTGAATCCTGTCCGGAAATACGTATAGGAAAACCATCACTCAAAAGTCCGGCATAGGCAAGATTTTCTGCCATACCCCAATCCAAAGATAATTTACCTTCGCCCATCAAACGGCGATCATCAATAATTTTTCTGACTCGGGAATGCAGCTCAAAATTTTCAGGTATATCTGTAAGCCGTTCTGCCAGATATTTCATTTTTTTCATCGGCATTCCGGTCTTTACTTTCTGATTCCATTTAATCGATTTCAGGAAAGGAGCCCATTGCGTTGTGCCCGAATATTTTTTCCCATGAAATATACTCTTATTAGGGTTACTGCCTGCATCCATATCATTACGATAATTGGCAAGCATCTCATCAGCTTCAGAAGCTGCAATAATCCCCTCAGTTTCCAATCTATCAGCATAAAGTTTACGTGTACCGGGATGCTCGTCAATAATTTTGTACATTAACGGCTGCGTGACCATTGGCTCGTCCTGCTCGTTGTGGCCAAGACGACGAAAACAGACCATGTCTATAACCACGTCTTTACTAAATTTCATCCGAAAATCAAGAGCAATTTCCGTTACCATCACTACTGCTTCAGGATCATCACCATTCACATGAAATATCGGAGCCTCAATCATTTTTGAAACTTCAGTGCAATACAATGTGGAACGTGAGTCCCGAGGATCGGATGTGGTAAAGCCAATCTGATTATTAATGATGATGTGTACTGTACCTCCGGTTCCGTAACCACGAGTCTGAGATAGGTTCAGCGTCTCCATCACCACGCCCTGACCTGAATATGCAGCATCACCATGAAGCAATACCGGCAATACCATTACACCCTTTTTATCAAGCAAACGGTGTTGCCGTGCACGTACTGAGCCTTCCACAACAGGATTAATAATTTCAAGATGAGATGGATTAAATGCTAGTGTTGCTCGCATAACACCACCAGGAGTTGATATAGCCGAAGAAAATCCTTGATGATACTTAACATCTCCTGCAGTCAGTTCCTGAACATGGTTATTCTCAAATTCTTGAAACAAATCGGCTGGCATTTTACCTAAAATATTTACCAATACATTGAGTCGCCCTCGATGCGCCATACCAATAACCACTTCCTTCACATCTATTTTTCCTGCACGTTGTAATAAGTTATCTAACAGCGGAATTATGCTTTCACCACCTTCACCGGAAAAGCGCTTTTGTCCGACATAACGGGTATGTAGATATTTCTCTAATCCTTCTGCCGCACTGAGGCGTTCCAAAATATGTCGCTTGTACTTATCAGAAAAATTAGGCTGAGAATGTGTTCCTTCCAAGCGGCTCTGTATCCAGCGCTTCTGCTCAGTATCTGTCATGTACATGTACTCGACTCCGATACTCCCACAGTAGATACCCTGAAGTAATTGCAAAATCTCTCGTAACGGCACAAATTCTGGAGCAACCAGTGAACCCGTATTAAATACGGTATCCATATCTTCTTCAGTTAGTCCGTAGAATTTTGGATCAAGTTCAGGAATATATGGTTTCTGTAATTGTTTTAGCGGATCAAGGTTAGCCTGACGTACACCAAGAAAACGAAAAGCATTGATTATCTGCAATACCGATACCTGCTTACGTTCCTCTGAAATGCCCTGTACATGTTGAGATGAACTATGAGCGTTTCTGCGACGTTCTTTTTCTACCCGGATAAATGACTCAATTACTGGGCTGTGAGGAACATCTTTTTCAACCTCACCTTTCCCTAGCTGTAATCCGTCAAAGTATCCACGCCATTCTGGTGGAACCGAAGTTGAGCATTGCAGGTAATTTTCATAAAGCTCTTCAATAAATGGCGCATTTGCACCATATAACACTGAGGTCTTAAATAGTTCCTTAATCATAATTACCGGCTTACTTTAGAGAAAACTAGCAGAACACATTATTTACGTTGTGAAATTGGCAATACTTTTCGTGTGCTCTTGCCAGTATATAGTTGACGTGGACGCCCTATTTTCTGCTCAGGATCAGAAATCATCTCACTCCACTGAGCAACCCATCCTACTGTACGTGCAGTAGCAAATATTGCGGTGAACATAGATGCCGGAATGCCTAGTGCACGCTGAACAATACCAGAATAAAAATCAACATTTGGATAGAGTTTTCTAGAAATAAAGTATTCATCCTCCAATGCAATTTTCTCTAATTTCATTGCAAGTTTGAACAACCGGTCATCCTGTAACCCCAACTCATTTAACACCTCATGACAAGTTTCACGCATCAGCTTTGCTCGCGGGTCAAAATTCTTATATACCCTGTGACCAAATCCTACTAACCTGAAACTGTCATTTGAGTCTTTTGCCCGAGCAATATACTGGCCGATACGGGATTCATCTCCAATCTCTTCCAGCATATTTAAGCATGCTTCATTGGCTCCACCATGAGCCGGCCCCCATAGACAGGCAATTCCCGCAGAGATACAGGCAAATGGATTTGCTCCACTGGACCCTGCCAAGCGAACAGTCGATGTAGAAGCATTTTGCTCGTGATCAGCGTGCAAAATTAAAATTCGGTCTAATGCCCGTGCTAAAACAGGATTAGGCTGGTATTCCTCAGCAGGAACAGCGAACATCATATGCATAAAATTTTGAGCATAGCTAAGATGATTCTGCGGATAATTGAAAGGATGACCAAGATTATATTTATATGCCATCGCAGTAATATTTGGTAACTTTGCAATTAGATGAATAGCTGAATCCTCACGATTTTGTGAGTCCGAAACGTCTAAAGCCTCATGGTAAAATGCCGATAATGCACCAACTACTCCTACCGTCACAGCCATTGGGTGCGCATCACGACGAAACCCCTGATAAAATTTTATCAGTTGCTCATTAACCATAGAGTGCGCATTAATTGATTTTACGAATGAGTCTTTTTCATCAACTGTAGGCAACTCACCTTTCATCAACAACCAGCATACTTCCATAAAATCACAATGCTCAGCCAGCTGTTCAATTGGGTAACCTCGATAAAGTAATATCCCTTTTTCACCGTCAATAAAAGTTATTTCAGAGCTGCTACTGGCTGTAGAAAGAAAACCTGGATCATAGGTGAACATGCCACTCTTCGCATGTAATTTACGAATATCTATTACATCAGGTCCCATGCTCCCTGACAGAATCGGAAATTCGGCGGGTAGCTCATTATTTCCCAGATCCAGCTTAGCTACTTTTTTTTGATCCATATAACATCTCCACTATTTAATGCTTATTGAACAACCTTTGCAGATTGAATCAACTTGTCTGTAAAAGTTGCAATACCGGCTGCAGTTTTATATCTTCCACCTTCTTCTTTGACGTAATCATATCCCATAAATCATTGTCAGGAAGGCTCAGTAATGTATCAAAGTGCTTCAATTCAATCTCATCGAGCTGCATATAATGTTTATCCACAAATCCCTGCAACACGATATCCAGCTCAAGCATACCTCGGCGGCAACGCCAACGTATACGATCCAGCTCTTTCATACTGTTCTTTTTACCATCATACCCTTTATCTTGTTTATAGCTTTAGTTGGATTTAACCCCTTAGGGCATGTATCGACGCAGTTCATAATTGAATGACAGCGGAACAGACGGTACGGGTCCTCAAGATCGTCCAGCCTCTCAGCTGTTGCCTGATCACGACTATCAGCAAGGAAACGATATGCCTGTAACAATCCGGCAGGACCGACAAATTTATCAGGATTCCACCAAAATGAGGGGCATGCTGTGGTGCAACAGGCACAAAGCACACACTCATATGCGCCATCAAGCTCTGCCCTTTCTTCTGGAGATTGTAACCGTTCAGTTTCTGGAGGCGGGTCATTATTAATGAGATAAGGTTTAACTGACCGATACTGCTTAAAAAATTGGGTCATATCCACTATCAAGTCACGTATTACAGGTAATCCTGGAAGCGGTCGTAGCTCTACCGGTTCTTTTAAACCAGCAACTGGGGTAATACAAGCTAGCCCGTTACGCCCGTTAATATTCATCCCATCAGAACCACACACACCCTCCCTGCAGGACCGGCGCAAGCTCAGACTGTCATCAACCGTCTTGATACGTATCAACGCATCAAGCAGCATTTTATCAGCCGGATCCAGTTCGATGTCGTAGTCCTGCATATAAGGCTTTTTATCCTTGTCAGGATCAAACCGGTAAATTGAAAAACGCATACGTAGCCCCAAATCTAAATAAATTAAATATCTTATTAAAACAATTATATATGGATATATATTAATCCACTATCTAATATATTTTTCGCTTAAATATTTAGTAAGTTCTTGCTTTTGGTGGAAATGATTCCACAGTTAACGGCTTTAAGCGTACCGGTTTGTAATCTAGCCGCCGACCTTCGCTGAAGTACAGTGTATGCTTAAGCCACTTATCATCATCCCGCTTAGGAAAATCTTCACGAGCATGAGCCCCGCGACTTTCATTACGTGCTTCTGCTGATACCATAGTAGCCAAGGCTACCTCTGCCAGATTGCTAAGCTCTAGTGCCTCCACACGTGCAGTATTAAACACCTTACTTTTATCTTTAATTTCAGTATTTTCTATCTGCTCTGCAATCTCACTTATTTTTTCCACCCCTTCTTTCAGCAAATCAGGAAAACGAAACACGCCACAATGTTCCTGCATGGTCTTGCGTAAAGCCTCACCGGCCTGAGCTACATTCTCGCCGTCTTTTTGATTATCCAGCCGAGCAAGCCGAGCCAATGACCTATCTACGGAGGCTTCACTCAATTTCTTATGATGCGAATTCTTTTTCAAATCTTCAATAATCTGTTTTCCGGCAGCTCGTCCAAATACAAGGATATCAAGCAATGAATTAGTTCCTAGGCGATTGGCACCATGAACTGAAAGACAGGCACACTCACCAACTGCATATAAACCCTGTACCACCTCTTCAGGTCCTGTTTTATATGGAGCGACTACCTGCCCGTGTAAATTTGTGGGAATCCCACCCATCATGTAATGTGCCGTAGGTATGACTGGAATTGGTTCATCAATTGGATCTACCTGTGCAAACTTAATAGCAATTTCACGGATACCGGGTAACCGCTTATTTATAACATCTGCATCAAGATGATTAAGTTTTAATAGCAGATGGTCCGCGTTATTTCCGCAGCCGCGCCCTTCTTTAATCTCCATGGTCAGTGCACGTGAGACCACATCTCGACTTGCAAGGTCTTTTGCGTTAGGTGCATATCGTTCCATAAAACGCTCGCCATCCTTATTAAGAAGGTACCCACCTTCTCCGCGTACAGCTTCGCTGATAAGCACACCGGCGCCATATACACCGGTAGGGTGAAACTGCCAGAACTCCATATCTTCCAGCGGAACCCCGCTACGCGCCGCCATACCAAGACCATCGCCCGTATTGATAAAAGCATTAGTGCTGGCCTGAAAAACACGGCCCCCACCCCCTGTAGCCAACAATACTGCCCTCGCCTCCAGTGCTACAACATCTCCCGTCTCCATTTCAAGCGCCGTTACTCCGGTTACATCTCCCTGCTCATCCCGGATCAAATCTAGCCCCATCCACTCAACAAAAAACTGGGTATTAGCATGTACATTACGTTGATATAATGTATGCAATAAAGCATGTCCAGTACGGTCTGCTGCAGCGCAAGAGCGTGTTGCCTGTGCCCCTCCAAAATTTTGAGACTGCCCTCCAAATGGCCGTTGATATATTTTTCCGTTCTCCAACCGGTCAAACGGCATCCCAAAATGCTCCAGTTCGTAAACCACTTCACTTGCCTGACGGCACATAAATTCAATAGCGTCCTGATCACCGAGATAATCAGAACCTTTCACCGTGTCATACATATGCCAGTGCCAATTATCCTCAGTTACATTACCTAACGATGCAGCAATGCCACCTTGCGCTGCTACAGTATGTGAACGAGTAGGAAAAACTTTAGACAATACTGCAACATTAAACCCCGCTTCCGACAACTGAAGGGCAGCACGCATACCAGCTCCACCCGCTCCGACTATCACCACATCAAATTTTCTTTTTACTATTGCCATACCAACTAACCCCACATAATTTCAATAGCCCATACGGCATAGAAAAATAACGAAAGAATAACCAACACCTGAATAGTAAGACGTATACTTGTTTTATGAATATAATCCATTAAAATATTACGAATCCCAATCCAGGCGTGCCAACAAAGGCTTATAAAAGACATGCAAGTAACAATGCGAATCCACTGATTAGAAAATATTGCTTTCCAACTGCTATAGTCATCTGGTGAAATAATAAGTAATACCGTAATTACTAATAAAATATAGAGCGCCATCACAACGGCAGTAACGCGCTGAACTAGCCAGTCTATTAATCCATAATGGGCGCCGGTTACTATTCGGTTTACCATATGACCGTCCCAAACGATATTGTTAAAATGATCCCAGCTATCAGTACCAGCTTGCCGCTTACTTTCGCTTGTTCTCGCCCCTCACCATAATGCAAATCAAGTGCTAAATGTCGTATGCCTGCACACAAATGGTGCATAAAAAACCACAATAAAACTGTTAGCCCAATCTTTACGGGAATACAGCTCAGAATCGCGTGAAAATCATCATAGCTTTGAGGAGAATCCAGCATCATTTGCAGGCTGTATAGAAGTATTGGAATCCCGGGGAAAAAGAGAAGCACTCCACTCACACGATGAAGGATCGAAATCACTGCTGGCAGCGGCAGCTTAATCTCCATAAGGTTAAGATATTTAGGTCGTCTTCTGTGCAATTTTTTCTTCTCAATCTAGTTCAAATCAAAATCGAGTGTAGCCCGTTAAACATGTGGTTACAAGCATGGTATTTTAGCAGACACAATCATATCAACTATGAACAAATCATTTAATCTACATAAGCCATCTGTAATGAGACTTGCTATAATACGATTGCGTTCAACACTATGCTTGTTCTGCAGAATTGTAATAAAAAATTCGGTTAATTATTAAAAGTAACCTTCGTATGAACAGCTATATTTGGAGAAAAAAATGAAGCCCCCTATTCGTATTGCAGTAAGCGGCGCTTCAGGTCAGATTAGTTACAGCCTTCTTTTTCGTATTGTAACCGGTGATATGCTAGGGAAAGACCAGCCAGTTATTTTAAAACTACTGGATATAACCGAATCTCAGTCGGCTCTTAATGGCGTAGCAATGGAATTAGAGGATTGCGCCTTCCCACTCCTATCAGATTTAATATTTACAGATGATCCTAAAATTGCTTTTCGTGATGCAGATATTGTATTGCTGGTAGGCGCACTACCACGTGGCAAAGGTATGGAAAGAAAAGACCTGCTGGAAATTAATGGAAAAATAT
>Ga0308016_10001301_pt1 | contig 12453 bp, 10 predicted proteins | sample Neamet233_FD_203129 | JGI IMG/M metagenome (GOLD analysis project Ga0308016, IMG submission 203129) | Marine microbial communities from water near the shore, Antarctic Ocean - #233 | ecosystem: Environmental > Aquatic > Marine > Unclassified | place: Southern Ocean | collected 2014-07-28
GCCTCCACCTTCCTCGAGGGTGCTGTCGAACACAACAACCGTTGAGCCTGCTTGCAGCAAATGGCGCAGATGGTGTCGCCCTCGACGGACGGCTAAATCGGTGTGAAGCATGCCCAATTTCAATTTAGTCGGGGCATCGAGCCAAGGCACTTTGGGAAGTTTCATCGACCAGGCGTCGACATCCATGCCAACCAATAAAATCAGCTCTGCTGAGACTCCGTGGGCCTCTTCTGGTGTTAAAACGCGGACATCTTTGCTGGCGGCTCGTTCGCTTGGCATTTTCGTTTCCGAGACAAGGCGCTCGAGGTATTCGATGAATGCCAGCCCTGACTTCGGTGTGTCGAATTTAGCCTTCTGGAGAAGGGTTTTCGCATCGTTGTGGGCGGTCGAAAGGTGTTGCAATGCTGGTAAGGTGCGATCATAATCGCCTACTCTGTCGCTTAACGCCCCCCAATCCAAATGCGAGAGAATATGATTCAGCCATGCTTCCCCACTTTTGATCACAGGCGGGAGGGGGAGTGTTTCGTCTGAGATACATCCGGCAACACGCTCGCCGAGCGTTTCTTGGTCATCGCCTTCGATGAACGGTGCCCACACTCTGGCAACACATGCAAGCCACCATTGCGTTTCTTCAAGGGCGCGGCGGGCTTGATCTGAATCCCGGCCGAGTTGAGGTTGGGCGTTTGCTAACGTTCGTGTCCACCGAGTGAGTGCGCCCGGTCCACCGCGAACATGGAAACTTCGCGCCATGCTTTCGAGCACCTCTGGATGAGGTTTTGGAAGCCAGCCGGCAACACTCGGATGTTGTAATTCAGGCACTCCGCCGTTGAGGAGGGGCAAGGCTTGATGGGAAGTTAGGCCTCGAAGTTGGGGCATTGACCATGCTTCTGCACCGACGCCTAATCGCAGAAGGCGTGTCAAATGATTGATTCCAGGAACGGCGTTCAAAGGCTCCGTTCCCCGGCCTAAATTCACCCCGAGTTCCGACAAACGGGAGCGCCAGAGGTCGATTGTTGACGTCGCTTGGCCGTCGATGATCAAAACCGTTCCTTCGTTGGCAGCCTTGAAATGCCGCACGATGTCGATGGCCCCGTCCATTGCATGCATTCGTTGGTGCAGTTGCACCCTGTGAATGTCAGGCTTCGAGCCGGTGTCGTTCTTTGCTGCGCTGGCAGAAGTATGGACGGTGTGGTGTGGTACCCACGACGGGAGGTCTTCTTGGCCGACATAAGGCACATCGTCGATGTAGGTGCCATGGTGGCCAAGGCGGAACGATCCCGGATTGCATAATTGATGGATTGGGCGATGCATCGAAAGTGCTCGAAGCAAGCTGATTTCGGTTTCAGTGTAATCTGGTGCGGCGTCCAGAATCAATATGCCATCAACGTCGTTCAAGGTGAAGGGCGTTGACGCGGTTTCTAAGGCCTTGACCAATGAGGATTCAACCAAAGAGGGATGGGTCCCTTCCAGACGTTTGCCAACCTCTCGAAGTACACGATCGAGCTCTCTGGCGCCAGGATCTTCGTCCCACGACCAGGGGTGATCAAGGTCCATCAACGCTCGATGAAGGGAGAGGATTCGCTCCGTGTTGTAGGGCTTCCAAACCCTGTTTTGTTTCGTGGGAGCGAACAACAGTGGCAGATCTCCTCGCTCCGCTGCTTGCTTGGTGAGTTCGTGAACAACGTTGAACAATGTTGGGCCGTCCTGTAATTTACGAGGTCGTTTCAAATCAAGATGGACCAAGTCGACCAGCCGCGTAAGCGTCAGATGGTGTGTCGTGTCGACCGATAGACCGTGGCTTGCAAGTAAACGAAGAGCTTGGCTTCGTGCTTCCTCATTCGGATAGAGGACAAGAAGTGCATGCCCCTCTCGAGCTAGAAGAGCGTCCTTCAACCACACGGGAAAGTGCTCGCCAACAGGCTGCACTTCGATGGTGATGGGAGGTTGTTCTCGATTCATGGCCCGCCCTCTCCACTCCAATACGGTCGAGGGTTTTTGAGGAACACGGTGAAAGTCGTTCATACCTCATGTTCTGGCTTTCGTTTTTTGCATACTGCTGAGGGCTCCCGAGCACCATACAAGGAACTGGAACTTTAATTGGCTTAAATCAGTTCAAAGGGCGATGAGCCCAATTTCTTAGCTGTTTCAGCGCCATCTATACAAGCCAAATAATCGCCATTTACGATTTGCTCAGAATCATTTGCACCGACCAATTTACCGTGCAGATCAATAATTTCGTACCCGGCATCAAATAATGGCTGTAACGCTTGTCGCGAGGTACGGTTAATCGAATGTAGAATTGAATCTTGTAATTCAAAAAGAACATAGTCAATTTGCTTGTTCGCGAGTAATTCTTGTGCTCCGAGCAAGACATCGACCTCAAAGCCTTCCACATCTATCTTCAGGAAATTGATGTGATTGACTTCGAGTTCTTTGGCAAGAGCGTCAAGGCGCTTCACATCAACATCGATGTGTTCGATTGTCGGACTATTATCCACATCACCGAGAGAATGGTGGCCATGAAATCCCTTTACATGCAGTTTCATTGTCGTATTTTCCTTTCCAACCGCTGTTGAATGCAGTGAAATATTTGTCATGTTCCTCAAATCAATTTGATTTTTTATTGTGTTGAAGTTACCTGGGTGCGGTTCAAAGGCATGAACAACGGCGCATCTATCAGCGAACCAATGACAGACAACGCCTATATTTGCACCGACATCAAAGACAGTATCATTTTTGCCTATCAGCGGAGTAATTCGATCTAACCAAGGCACTGCATCGCATGCCTTACCGGATTCGAGACTCCAATTGACGCGTTCTGCAGTAGTTAATTCCCGCAGCAATCCTCTTTCCTGGTCGTGGACGTAAAGATCTAATTTGCTGTTGGCCATTTTTTTATCCAAAAGTGGATAGATGATGTAATGGTTGAAAAATCTCCCGGGCATTCTTAGTCCGAACTTTATGGCACGGATTGGAAAAGATTGTTTGGTTGAGGTTTTAGAAATGTTAGACCCTCCGTGTGTATTATGGCAAAACATACTTGCTTATGATACCTTTATGCAAACAACTTTCATTCAATATTGAGACGTATATGCCAAAAGAACACAGTCCATCAAGAATGCTCTGAGGGTTGATTGCCACTCTTCAAGATCGTGTTCCATGGCCCAATCTTCATCTGTGGTTTTTCTACCGCTGGCTCTGGTTCGATTCGCCTACGGTCGCTTATATACTGTTGAAGACGATGTTGTTGTGAAGTGATGGAAGGAAGTGAACAAGGTTAACTCTTGTTCACTCATAATTACTCTTGTCGACCGAAAGTTTTATCGGCCTCTGCGTGCAGAGTAGAATGTATGCTGTGCGAACCGGAGCCAATGAGGCCGCTTTTAGGGGCGCCGAAGTTTTTGGCGATCGGGCTTTGCACTCGCAGAACACAAAAAAAGGAACGGTGATATGAATGGAGAAGAAGAACATGAAAGGAAAAGACGACTGCATCGAATGCGGTGCTGGCAAGATGGAACTGGACGCCCGGAAGGGTGAGCTTGAGTGCAACAGTTGTGGCATTGTGGTGAGCTCAGCTGACATGCTTGATACAAACCCAGGCAAGACGACCTACGGTGGTGAATCCGCAACTCACGAAGCGGTTCGCAACAACTGCGACATCAACGGCAACATGGGTACGAGTGGCGGTTACATGGACACAAAGGGACTTGTTGGAGGCAACCGAAAGAAGTGGAACCGGTTGCGCAAGGTCAACCGCAGCACAACGCGACTCAAGCATCCTCTCGCTGAGGCCGTTCGTAAGAAGGTCAAGGAGATGTACGGTTCCTTCGCTATGCAAGCGGCTGAACCGTTCATTAAGATGATGTGCAAACCGCTCAAGGGCGAGTTGGAACTGCAACGTCAAGCCTTGGATAACAAGGCCCTCAAAAAGCAACTGGGCATGCCTAAGCAGAGCATCTGCCGCAAGAAGTCAGGGGTCCGGGGCGAAAGCAGCGAGCTCAACATCATCTTGCTGGCTATGGCAGCCGTCGAAGTCGCTGGCGAACTGGGGTTGCTCTCGAAGATGGACCGACGAGCTGGAATGGCCCAGCACAAACTCACGCGAAAGCAACTCATCAATGCCAAGCGAACGTTGCTCAACCACTTCAAAGCCCGAATCACGATGGGTTGGGAAGAGAAGCCAGCAACGAAGACGCCAGATGACATCCGAGAAGATGGGGTTGAGCAAGCGATCGAGCACATTCACGACATGTTGGGCGAGTCCCTTCGTGAAGAATTGCTGGATGAAGTGAACTATGAGACCGAAGCACGGCTTGCTTTGCTTGGTGAAGGCTCTACGAGTGCACTGACTGCGAACACCGAGGTCCGCATGGCCGTTTGCGTCGCCTTCTTTGCGACCCTTGTGTCGATGGGGTTGCAAGCGGGCATGGCCGATCGGCTTGGCGCTGTGTTTGGCATGACTGGCAGCGGCATCCGCTCTCGCTACGAGGCGTTGTCTGCGGCTGAAAAGGCCGGGGAAGCTGACTACAACGGCGTGTTTCTCCAATGTGAGATGACGTGCCTGGAAATCTTAGCGACGCTGCATCCAGCCCACGCCTTGATAACACGCGCCGGGCTCGGTGACTTATGGTCACACAAGGAAGGCTCTTCAGCCTCTTGATTACGCTCGTGTTATGCTCTTCTGGAGCAAGCGCAGGGGTTGCAGAAACCCTTGATGCGGGAGCCGTCTTTGGCGGTCAATCGACTCAAGCCAACGAGACCTCTGCCAGCATTGTCAACCTGAGTGAGTTGCCAAGCATCGTCGAAGTTTACACCGCCACATGGTGTTCCAATTGTGTGGATGTGGAGCATGCTTTGGATGATGTGGAAGCCAATGTTTCGATGCAGCAATACCACATACATCGTTCGATTTCAGAAGTTCAAGACCCCTTCGGAACCGATGTCATCGACAAACGGTTCCACGATCGCTATGGCCGCTGGTCACCACCAGCAGTGGTGTTCAATGGCACAACAATGGTGAAAGGGAGTGTTGCACAAACTGACAGCCTTCAGCAAGACTTCACCACCATCGTACAACAACCATTGCTGCTTGGAAACGGCAGCAGCACGTTTGGTTGGACGCCCATCAGCGACTCTCAAGGGACCGTGACATGGAGCCTCGATGTCGATATGGCGCAGTTTGGTGAAGGCACCCTCAGCGCATACCTCTGGGTTGTCGAAGGGTCTGCATACTTCGAAGAAGGTTCCAACGGCCTTGGCGATTACCCTCACATCGTTCGGGACATCATACACCTCAGCAACGAAACACAAGGGAGCATGAGCGTTGACTTGCCTGCAGCTTTTGATGGCGATGATCTCTCTGTCCACCTTGTCTACCAGTTCAACCCCTTGATTCCTGAGGAACTGATTGCAGATGAATCAACTGATCCAGAAACTGTTCCCTTTCTCTCCAGCATATCGACACTCGCTATGATCGGTGTTGCTGTTGCCGTGCGCCGTTCGTAATCACGGTTGGAAATCTCCTTCCATCCGAGGCCCTGGATTGTCACGAAGATCTATGCCCAACTCCCAACGGAATTCTGGCACCGCCTCCGGTGCCTGTTGAACGTCCATGTAATGCCACCACCAAGGTGGAGCGCCCCGAAACCCAAAGCGTTCTTGGGCCCGATTGAGACTCTCACTCAGGTTTCTGCGAGCCCATTGGCGTGGATGGTCTCTGCGAAGGTATGTGATGCGGCCCTGCTCATGCCCTTCTTCTACATACCCAAGTAAGGTCGCAAAGCGACGCACAAGTCGTCGTTCTGCCCCATTGCGAAGCGTCACATTGAGCATGCAATGCTCGAATTGTAATTCACCACCGTCTGCTGCGTCAAATCGAAGATTGGAACCGATTGGTTGGAGCAGCATCGCTTCCCACAGTCTTGGAAACACTTCGCAGAATCGACGCTCTCCGTTCCGGATGTCCCCGATGACGCCGGCGACTTCTGCTTGGCCATGATTTCTCAAAAACATCCAATCGTTTCGCTGGAATTGATCGATGTAATTGTGATCAAGGCCTTCTCCATCGACCATCGCTTGAGGTTCTTCAAGAAATGATGTAAGGGACTTCGCCCACATTTCAGCCATCGCTTCAAACGGCACGGGTCGTTTTACTGCAACTGCATGCTCCACAAGCGTAGTAGCCCCCCCGATATGACCGTCAACAGGGGTGTAATTCTGTTGATAATCTCGGTTTCGATGTTCCATGTATCTGAAATAGCGACGGTTATTTGGTGGATTCACCTCATTACCTCTGGCACGGAACTGATCACGGAATTCTTCCAACCAGTAAGGTGCGACCATCCCGTTCAAGGTTTGTAGCAACTGTTTGAGTTGGGCGACTGCTCCTTCGTCGAGCAGAGCAAGATGATGTTCATCCAAAAGTCCAGGGAACCCAAGAGGAGATTGGTGGCCGAGGTGTGCAAGGAGTGGAGGGATTTGACGGGTGCTACCAACGTCATCCAAGAGGGTGAGCACAACCGAAGCCATTGTGTCACCGAGGGGGACTGCGGCGTGGAAGTTGCCGTGGTGAATACACACGGGTGTCGTACGCCGAGGGAGGAGGGAATCGATGATGTGAATCACAAATGGGGCTCCGTGGACGCCTAAACCGACGGACACTTCGTAGAAATGGCCGAGACGGCCCACGACGAGCATATGCTTTTGATGAACGAAAACCCGTCCATCGCTGCCTTCGATGATGTCATTCAAAAACCGAATTGAACGTTTGAGGGGTGCAGCGATGTGTGTTGGAGCTGTTGCAACCGAAGTCCAGTTATGTTGAATGGCAAACAACATTTCACCTGAATGGGACGTAACTGGAGAGAGTGCCAAGGATAAAAGAAGGGACCAAAGGGCCGGGCTTTCGGGAACGTTGGTGTGGAGCGTCGTACCCTTTTTGGTCCGAACACGAAGTTTCAGCTTTGAACCGATGATGCGTAATGGCCACTTTACAGGCGCGTTGCCTTGTTGTGTGCCTCGGTAATTCTTCCATCGTTGAAGCCAAGGGTAACTGTCGAGTTCTTCAAGATCTGGTGGGTGATTGAGGAAAGCCTCCACAATGTTTCCATCAAAACCAGATCGTTTGTCTAACCGCTGCCGGATGTCCCTCGCCCAAGCGGCGAGAGGATGAAGAATGTGATTTCGGGGCGGAGGGATATGCTCTTCTGCCATCCACCCAACCCAAGTTAACAGACCATTGACAGCATGCCTGCTTGGCTGGTTAGCTCGGCGTAAGAGCCGACGGCGTTGGTAAAAGTTAGCCCTTCCATGCCTTTGTTCATTGACTTCATGCCCTGCTTCAGGCATAGCAACTGGGTCCGAGCAACCGAAGACAATCAACAACTTGCTCAAATCCCATCCCACTCTGAGCTTGGAGGACGAAAGGACACGCAGAAGCGATACGGTTGGGACTGCACGTGGAAGTTTTCGGCCGTTCATGCTCATTGCGTCGTCTTGAAAAGAGAAATGAAGCCCATCATGCATCAAAAAACCACGGTGAAGAATCAATCGCTCTTCTGAAGAGAGTTTGAGCCCTTGCTCGATATGATCGATGATGGCGGTGAGGTCGTGTTCAGGCGCAGGAAGTTCCAACACCGGATCAGAAGCCTTTGGCAACCTGGCCCAATTCACATCGTCAGAGGCTTGGTAAGCACGCTCCAAGGCTTTCCACCTTTGTTTTGTGTTTGGGTGTGGCCCCCCAAGGGAGGCTGCAACTTCGTTGTGAAGCATTTCTGGAATTTCGAAATCCCACGCCGTCTTAGGAGCACCCCGAATCATTGAGGCACACAGTTCGCACGGTGAGACTGGTTTTTTGCGCCCACACACATCGCACTTGTTGCGATTCCGTCCTGTCATGGAAGGTTACCATTCAAGGCTATATCAACTCAATTGAGTGATTTGAAGATGTTGATCACCGCATCCACGTCTTCATCGGTGACGTGAAGGTGAACGACAATCCTACAACTGTTTGGCCCGATGTCGAGCACATCGACGCCGGCAGTGGACAGAGCCTCGACAATCGTGGTGGCATCAACCGTTGAGTCAAAGTAAACCATGTTGGTTTCCACAGTCGGCAAATCGACGGAAAAGCCATCCAATTCATTGATTGATTTTGCGATTCTTATGGTGCGAGCATGGTCCTCTGCCATGCGATCAACATGATGGTCGAGGGCATGCAATCCGCCGGCTGCAAGCATTCCAGCCTGCCTCATTCCGCCACCAAACATTTTGCGCCATCGGTGTGCTTGGGTGATGAATGAAGTTGAGCCAACGAGCAGGGACCCGATGGGTGCACCGAGGCCTTTGGAAAGGCAAATCGAAATTGAATCATAGTCGCGCACCATTCGATCGAGGGGCGTATTTGTGGCAACTGCAGCATTGAACGCCCGTGCCCCATCCATGTGAACAGCGCAATTATTTTCTTTTGCCACTGCGGCGATTTCATCCAGGGTCGATTGGGGATAACAGGCACCTCCACCTCGGTTGGATGTGTTTTCGACGCACACCAATGTGCCATCTGGGTAGTGGGACAACGATCCTGCCTGCTTACGAATCGCTCCTTGGACATCCTCGGGACGCATAAGGCCACCATGAACGTCAACCAGAGCAATCGAGGCGCCACATAGAGCAGCGTACCCGCCACCTTCGTAGATGTAGATGTGGCTGTTCTTGGCGGTAATGATTTCATCGCCGGGAGAGGTGTGGCATCGCAAAGCGATGGCATTAGCCATCGTACCTGATGGGACAAACAGAGCAGCTTCTTTGCCGCACATGGTTGCAATCCTCGCTTCGAGTTGCTTGACCGTGGGGTCGTCGCCGAGGACATCGTCCCCAACGGCAGCCGTATGCATTGCTTCGCGCATTGCAGGGGTCGGCTGAGTCACGGTGTCTGAGCGCAGATCGATTCGGCTTGATGAATAGTGGCGCATGATGTTGCCACAGCGCCCCCCTTCATCAAGACGGTGGCGAATCAAAGCAGTTTGAGAGCCCCGGTCACCGGTTCTAATTTCGCCTCTTCGGCTGGACCAAGGGCCAAGATCGTGAATGAGCCACTTGGGATTTGAGTGTGGCCGGCGTCATGAACGCGGGCTGTGAGAATGTTGAGTTGTTTCGCTTCCTGTTCCAACCGTTCAAGATGTTCAGCATCGTTCCCCTTGACACAGATTTTCTTCTGTCCAGAGGAGAGCCAGGACTCGAGGTGACCGGGTCGTTCCTTGCCTGCCTTCATCGTCGCAATCACGGCCCCATGGCCAACTTGAGCGGCGATTTTCCCTTTGCCCATTTTTAGTCCATGATTGACGACGAACACCATCTTGACTTCATCTTCAGGTGCTTCGCCCCGAGTGCGTGGGGCGGTCATGCTGTGAATGAATGAACGAAGACCCATGCTGGCTCGTGGAGTCAGTAGGGTTTCAATTCTCCGACGAGGGCGTCGATGGCACGCCGAGGCCCTGGTCCAAGACCAAGAACGGTGATGGTGCCAGGCTCGACCTCTGTGTGACCCGCATCTTTGACCAGGTAACTGACGATGCCTGCGGATTGGGCTTGGCCAGCCAGACGTTGAAGATCAGCGAGATCTTCCACCTTGAGGCAGATTTTCCGAGCCCCGGATTGACGCCACCGTTCAACCAACCGCCCGTTTGTTTTCTTGGCGTTAAGGGTGCAGGTAACCGCTGCATGAGCGCACTGCACTGCAACCTTACCGGTCGACAGGTTGAGATCGTGACGAACGATGAGGGCCATCGTTGGTTCATCAAGCGTCGATGCCATGGCTGTCCATCACCGCGTATTCCAATGCTTCAATTGTTGGTTGGCGCACGAGGAGGCTGCTGAACCAAGCACCGAACCAAATTGCAAAGGTTAGGTTGCCCAAGGCGTGCAGACCATCGAACGGAAGGCCGTTCACCAGGTACAACAAGAACTCCATGGCACCAAAGGTGCCGTCGAGGATTGAAAAAGAGACGATGAGGCCAAACAAAAACGCCGAGATAACAGCAGCAAGACATGTGCGTCCAGCATTGTAAACACCATCGACGACGAGGGAGAAATTCGCTCCAAATACGGCAACCGCCGACCATCCAGCAGCTTGGAACAACGTCCACCAGCCATCGCCCATGAAGAAATTCGACAGCATGGCGACCATGACAGCAAACGCTGCGCCACGCCGAGCGCCAAGTTGGGCACCGACGAGAAGACAAGCGACTGTGACGGGTTGAATGTTCGGAAGCGGCTGCATAACGACGCGCAGCAGAGAAACACTCAACACAAGCGTTGCCATCAAGACAACATCGTGGACTGAACGGCGGTTTTGACCAGCGAGAAGCCAGAAAGCGGCTCCAAGCAAAAGCACATCCAGAACCAACCCCATTGTTGGAGAAAGTTCGGGACCGTGGGTGCCTAGGGCTCGGAACATATCCATGGCCACCGGCCCCCACGATTTGAGGCTTACCTCGCTTCCACTGGATACCACTGCACTATCGAACCGGCGTCAAGCATGGCAGAGTCGGCAGCGAGGGTTGCTAAACGCCCATCGACGGTGTACTCCCAACCTTCACCCGTCACGCCGTCAAAAGCCACAACGTAAGTCCCGAGGCTGGTGCTTTCTGCACGGATCTCAAGACCGAGTTCTTCACAAGCAGCCGTGGTGAGTTCGTAGGCATTGGTGTACCCTTCAAGGCCGCCAACTGAATGGAGTTCCCCCTCGATGGTGATCGAGACAATTTGCGTCCCTTGCCAAGATTCGTTCCATGACGGATCCCATACGTCTTGAGCATCGGCATCCGGGGTGACTTCCTCGATGAAATGGGACCATTGAACCGCCACTTGGTCAACAACCAGAAGAGCAATGATGAGCAGATAGATGCTTAAGAATTTCAACACTGAAGTTCCCTCGTTCCGTAAGAACTGGACACCTGCGCCGCCGAGTGAAAGGAACAACAGAAACGTCATCCCTTGGACAAACCAGTCGAATTCCGTCTGCTCGACTTCGATGTTCTCAACAGTGTGGGTCGGGTTCGAGGTGTAGACATAGACCACGCTGTCATCGCTACCAAAGGCAAGATAAGTCGTCTCCTCGTAAGTGAGGACGCCTGGTGCAGAAGTAGCGTAACCGTCCGCTCCTGTGGTGAATGTTTCGAGCAGAAGGTCGCCACTTGACGACACGTTCACGAGGCCCCAGCCACGTTCAAGGCCGTTGTATGGGAGTGAAAACTGACCTTCGCCCAGCACCCCTATTTCACCGTTTGAGCGGAATGAAACGCGGTTGACTTCTTCACAGGAAACCGCACAACTGAACAAACGTATGGCTTCTGAATCGGCTGAGAGCACAAATGAATCATACATGACGGGGACGGCAGGTGAGGCACCAATTCGAAGGGTCGATTGGGAAGTGAAACCGTCAACATCGATGATGTGAACCGTGCTGGATGTGGGCCCTTGAACTTGAACGAACAGGCCCGCAGTTGTCATCAGGGGGGCGTGTCGAATTTTACCTTCTCCGAGATTGATTGAACGTACAACGCCATCTCGGGTGACGCCCCAGAGAACGCCGGATTCATCGCCCAAGAAATATTCCTCTGCTCCGATGGCTACGCCATTGCGCCAACCAAGACCCGTGTCTGCCTCCATTTCGAGCACTCCATTTGAGGCGCAGAGGGCGACTACACCGGAGCGAGTCGGGGCCACAATGCGGTCTTCATCGACTGCCATCGCTCCTGTGATCCCCCAGATTGTTGGTTCGGATTGATGCGCCCAAATCAAGGCGCCGTCCTCGGTTGATCTGGCCTCAATCTGACCATCAGACCAACCAACAACGAGCATGTTTGGCCACGAGCCACACGAGCCTTCCCCTTCTGAAACATGAAGCAATGGAGCCATGTCATGGTGGGTCGAATTCGCATTGGTGTGCGACCAAAGAGGTTCGCCATCAAGTGAAAAAGCCGCCAGGGTTGGTGAATTGTCACCTCCCCATGAGGCCGAGGTGCGGACAAACAACTGCTGATCGACAAAGAGTGGGGCTGTGGTGATGTAAGAACCGCCGAAATCATGCGTCCAATCGAGGGTGTAAGTTTCGTCAAATGCCACGGGTTCTGCGCTTGCATTCACCGCAGGCAACGTCAACAGAATCAGTGCGGCAAGAATCAACGGACGGAGGTCCATTTTGTTCACTCCATCGTCGTTTGAATGGCTTCCCGGAGCAGAGCGCTGACAACTTTGCCATCTGCTGCACCGACGGTCTGCATGACAACACCCATCAGCGGCCCCATGGCGCCCATGCCTCGTTCTTTAACGAAATCCGCTCGCTCTTGGACAATCGCTTGAATGGTTGAAGCAAGGTCTCCGGCGTCAGCTGGCTTGTAGCCATGAGCTTCACCGTAAGCTGCAATCTCAGCCATTGACGGGCGTTGAGTCGAA
>Ga0308016_10001303_pt1 | contig 12440 bp, 10 predicted proteins | sample Neamet233_FD_203129 | JGI IMG/M metagenome (GOLD analysis project Ga0308016, IMG submission 203129) | Marine microbial communities from water near the shore, Antarctic Ocean - #233 | ecosystem: Environmental > Aquatic > Marine > Unclassified | place: Southern Ocean | collected 2014-07-28
ATTTTTTTTTCTATTTTTTGTTTTTATTTTTTTTATTCATATCATATTCTTTGCGTTTATCTATTAGTTTTAAAGCTTCTGCTAGTGTTATTTCACTAGGGTCTTTTTCTTTTGGTATTGTTGCGTTTAAATAATTGTGTTTTATGTAAGGTCCAAATTGACCCTTCATAATTCTAATTGGTTTTTTGTCGTCCGGATGTTCTCCTAAATCTTTTATCATTGAAGAAGACATTCTGCCAGGTTTTGCATCAGCTATAAGTGTTATTGCTCTGTTTAAGCTAATAGAAAAAATTTCATCAACATTTTCCAATCTAGCTGATTTATTTTCACATTTTAAATAAGGTCCAAATTTTCCAGAATTTAAGATTATATCTTGACCTGTTTTTGGGTTTTGACCTAGATTTATTGGTAATGAACATAGAAACTTAGCTTGTATTAAATCTATGTTATCTATTACGATGCCCTTAGGTATAGACACATTTTTCATATTACCATCTTCTTTAATTTTTTCTTTTTTTTTCTTTTTAGTTTTCTTCAAACTCTCCTGATCTATTTGAATTTCTTTTTCATACTGCAGGTATGGACCGAATCTTCCATTTTTTAGATAAATATTTTTACCAAGACTATTTTGACCTATTAATTTAGGTTCTGGAAGATTGTATTGTACTATTGTTTTACTTTTAGAAAGAGGTCTTGTAAATTTACATTCTGGAAAATTAGAACAGCCAATAAATACACCACCACGAAAACTGTTTTTTAAACTCAATGTTCCGCTCTCACAAAGTTTACATTTTCGGTCTATTACATCTTGATTATTTCTATCAAAAATTAAATTACCAAGACTATCGTTTAATAAATCTAAGACTTCTCGCGTTCTTTTTTCTTTAACACTAATAACATTAGCGTAAAAATCTTTCCAAAAATCTTCTAAAACTTTAGTCCATTTAATTTTGCCACTAGTAATTTCATCTAATTGATTTTCCAATTCAGCTGTAAAATTATAATCAACATATTTTGTAAATAATTTTTCCAAGAAAGCTGATATTAATTTCCCTCTATCCGTAGGATGAAATCTTTTATTTATTTGCTCAACATAATTTCTAGTAGACAACACCGAAATAATACTAGCATATGTAGAGGGTCTTCCAATACCAAGGTCTTCCATTTTCTTTACCAAACTTGCTTCTGAGTATCTCGGAGGTGCATCTGTGTAGTGTTGTTCGTCTGTTAATTTCAGAATATTGACATTTTCTCCAATTACACATTCAGGTAAAATATTTTTAACCTCATCATCTGTTTCTGGTGATTTATAAACTTTTAAAAAACCTTCAAATTTAACAATTGAGCCATTGGCTCTGAAATTAATCTGTTTGTCTTTAGAAGAAATTATTATGTTGTTTCTGTAAAATTCTGCAGGATTCATTTGTGATGATAGTGCTCTACTCCAAATAAGTTCATAGAGTTTTATCTGATCTGTATTGAGGTACTTTTTAATATCATCTGGCTTTCTTGATATCACCGTAGGCCTAATCGCTTCATGCGCCTCTTGAGCGTTTTTAGCTTTTTTGCCTTCGTGTGTGTTGTGAGTCGATGGAAGATATTCTTTACCAAAGTTTTGCTTAATTAAATTTCTAAAATCTGTAATTGCTTCTTTTGATATTTGAGTTCCGTCTGTTCTCATGTAGGTAATCAGACCTGTAGTTTCTCCCTCAATATCAACACCCTGATAAAGTCTTTGCGCAATTTGCATTGTTTTTGAAGCCCCAAATCCAAACTTACTAGAAGCCGTTTGTTGAAGGGTAGAGGTTGTAAAAGGAGCTAAAGGATTTCTTTTATGAATTTTTGAGTTAATATCTTCTATTTTAAAATTTGATTTGTTAATTAAATCTAATGCTTTGTCGACTTCTATTTTATTTTTAAAAGTAAAACGTTCAATTTTTTTTTTTTTAAAAAGACTTAACTTAGAATAAATATTTTTATTATTTGTGTTCGTAAAATCTGAAGTGATAGACCAGTATTCTTCTGGTTTAAATAACTCTATCTCATGTTCCCTTTCAGTGATTAATTTTAAAGAAACAGACTGAACTCTACCTGCAGACTTAGAGCCTGGAAGTTTAGCCCAAAGAATAGGGGAGATATTAAAACCAACAAGATAATCTAAAGCTCTTCTTGCTAAATAAGCTTCAACTAAAGGAACTTCAATTTGCCTAGGATTATCTATTGCTTTTAAAATAGCATTTTTTGTTATTTCCCGAAATACCACGCGTTCTAAAACTTTGTCTTTTAAAATTTTTTTAGAGACAAGATATTCTTTAACGTGCCAAGCTATTGCCTCGCCTTCACGATCAGGGTCAGTAGCTAATATAATTTTATCGGAACCTTCAGCGGCAACAGCAATTTCCTTTAAATATTTTTTTGAGAAAGAGTCAACTTCCCATAACATTTTAAAATTATTATCGGGATCTACAGATCCATTTTTTGAAGGTAGATCTCTTATGTGCCCATAGCTTGCTAAAACTAAATAGTTTTTTCCGAGATATTTATTAATCGTTTTTGCTTTAGCAGGGCTCTCAACTATAACCAAATTCATTCCTGCATTTATTTGCAAATCTAGACACTTTTGTCAAACGCTAGTATAATTAAATGAATAAAGTCCTCTATTGATTGATTTTATTTTCTGTTTTATTTTTAAGACGAACTATATTTATTCTGTGCGTATAAATAACAGTTATAAGGATTATGAAAAAAAACATAATTTCAAGAGAATTTTTTAAATAAAATGAGTATAAAAAAATTATACCCGTAGAAAGCAGAGATGAAACAGACGAGTATTTTGTTAGGTATAAAATTAAACACCAAGAAATTATAAAAAGTAGCGCTAATTTAATTGACAGGCCAAAAAGAATACCAAGAAATACTGCTATTCCTTTTCCACCTTTAAATTTTAACCAGACTGGGAAAATATGTCCAAGAATACATACGAGTGCAGACAAATAAATATAATCTGTGAAATATATATAAGTTATAGCAATGGAAACATAAGCTTTAAGCCCATCTAGGATTAACGTAAAAGCACCTAAAGATTTCTTGCCCGTTCTAAGTGCATTTGTAGCTCCTATATTTCCTGACCCAATATTTCTAAGATCTTCGTTTAAAAAAATTTTTGCAAGTATTAAGCCAAATGGTATAGATCCTAAAAAATAAGAATAAACAACTGTATATAAGATTTCTAAATTCACTTTGATTTAAACACCAGATCACCATTTAAGAAAGTCATAAAAACTTTTCCTTGCAATTTTCTACCTTCAATTGCTGTATTTTTAGATTTAGACTTTAAATCGTCTCCTTTAACTACCCAGGGTTTGTCCAAATCAAAGACACAGATATCTGCATCTGATCCTTTTTTTATTGTTCCCTTGTTTATTTTTAGAATTTTTGCAGGATTTATAGTTAAAGTCTCAATTATCTTTGTCAGATCAAGAGACTCATTATGGTGCATTTCTAGGGCTAACGGTAAAAGAGTTTCAATTCCTATTGCACCTGTAGCCGCTTGTGCGAAAGGTAGTCTTTTTCCCTCTTCATCTTCAGGCGTATGGTCAGACACTATTACATCAATCAATCCTGATTTAATTCCACTTACTAGTGATGTTCTGTCATCTTCAAGTCTAAGCGGCGGAGAAAGTTTTAAAAAAGTTTTAAAATCACCAATGTCATTTTCATTTAGTGAAAGATTATTAATAGAGACACCAACGCTAAATTTTAATCCTTTTTCTTTATTTCTTTTAATGACATCTAGAGAATCTTTTGAAGAGATTTGATTTATGTGGTATCTGCAAGGAAATTCACTTAACAAAGAAAGATCCCTTTCAATGATTATTTTTTCAGCTATATATGAAATTCCTTCTAAGCCTAATCTCGTTGAAACCTCACCGTTATTTATGCAGCCATTTTTTGAAAGTTCGTAATCTTCCACGTGTTGCATAATTAAAACACCTATATCTGATGCATAATCCATTATTTTTGACATTGTTTCTGTATTTTGAACTGTTTTAATTACGTCAGTGAATCCAATAATCCCTTTTTTTGAGAGCAAACCAAATTCTGACATTTCATTCCCACCTATTTCTCTAGTTAGTGATGCACAAGGGAACAAGTTGATTGATGCTTTATCCCTTCCTCTTCTAATTATAAAATCGACCATAGAAACATTATCAATAATTGGTTTGGTATTTGGCATCGTAACAACTGATGTTACCCCACCAGCTAAAGCTGCCTGACTTAATGTTCTAAAATTCTCTTTGTATTCGTAACCTGGTTCTCCAACAAATGCCTTCATGTCAACAATTCCTGGTATTACAATATAATTTTTTAAATCTATAACTTCCGATGAGGATATTGCGTCAGATTTTTTAACATTCTTACCTATCATTTTAATTTTTCCTTTGTCATCAATAATGATCGATCCTTTTTCATCCATTTTTTGTGATGGATCTATAATACGTGCATTAATTAAAATTTTTTCTTTCATTTTATTTACAATAAATTTTTAAACATGCCATTCTTACTGCCACACCCAATTCAACTTGTTCTTTAACAAGACTTACATTTATGTCATCTGCTAGTTTAGTGTCTATCTCAACGCCTCTATTCATTGGTCCAGGATGCATAATTAAAGCATCTTTACTAGCAAATTTTAATTTTTCCGGGGTCAGTCCAAAGAATTCATAGTATTCTCTTTTAGAAGGTAAGAACGAACCTTGCATTCTTTCATTTTGCAATCTTAGCATCATTACAATATCACATTTGTCTAAACCCTTTTTCATATCAGTAAAACTTTTGACACCAAGTCTTTCAATAGATTTAGGCATTAAAGTTTTTGGGCCGATAACATTTACTTCTGCGCCTAACATATTCATTAAATAAATATTTGATCTAGCAACACGTGAGTGGAGTATGTCACCGCAAATTGCAATCTTTAATCCTTCGATTGTTTTCTTTCGATTAATAATAGTTAAAGCATCTAATAAAGCTTGTGTAGGGTGTTCTCTTCTCCCGTCTCCTGCATTAACAACTGCACAATTAACTTTTTGAGAAAGTAAATTAGGCGCTCCTGAATCTTGATGTCTTATGACAATTATATCTGGATGCATTGCATTTAAAGTCATTGCGGTATCTATTAAAGTTTCACCTTTTTTAAGAGCTGAGTTTCCAACATTCATAGTCATTACATCTGCACCCAGTCTTTTACCCGCTAAATCAAAAGAACTTTGAGTTCTTGTTGAAGGTTCAAAGAATAAATTAATTTGAGTTTTACCTCTTAAAGTGTCTAGTTTTTTTGACGGACTTCTATTTAGGGAAATAAAGGCTTTTGCTTCTTCAAGAATTTTTTTAGCTTCTTGAATTGATAAATTTTGAATACCTAGAAGATGTTTGGGTTGGCTTTTAATAGCTGAAGTATTTTTTTGTACTGCCATTAAAAACAACTCTATAGGCCTTTTGTGCTATGAGATCAAGTAATTTCTCTTTTTAAAAAATCTAAAGCACCTTGCAAGATAAAGGCTGCTGAATTTTCATCTAATTTGTTAACTTTCTTGCTTGTATTAACATCCAAATCATTAGATAAATTAAAAGCTCCTCTACTAGAAAGTCTTTCATCCCACATTGTGATAGGTACGGTAATATTTTTTGATAAGTTTATTGCTAGATCTTTGGCTGATTGGGAAGATTGACTTGGTGAACCGTCCATATTTATTGGGTTACCAATTATAATGCCCTTAATATCATTATCCGTAATAATTTTATTTATTTGCAACAAGAAGTTAGAAAAATTATTTTTAATTATCGTTGAATATGGTGTTGCTATAATTTTATTTTCATCAGATATAGCTATACCCACACGTTTTTTACCAGGATCAACTCCTAATAATCTTGATTTTTTGTCAATTTTTTTTCCAAATTCTTCAATATCGAGCATGATTATGTTATAAGTTCTGATAATAATTTCCTAAAATTAACATAGATTACAAATGTCCATAGATAAAGACAAAATTAAACACACAGCTAAACTCGCAAGAATATCTTTAGAAGAAAAGAAAATAGAGAGTTTATCTAAAGACCTATCTAATATATTTAACTTTGTTGAAAAATTGAGCTCAATTAACACAGATAAAGTAAGTCCTTTAACTTCAATCTTAGAGCACACCCTGAGAACTAGAGAAGATAAAGTTACAGATGGAGGTATTAGAGATAAAATTTTAAAAAACTCACCTAATAAAAATGAAGAATTTTTTATTGTTCCCAAAGTAATTGATTAGATGTCAGATATAACCCACAAAAGTTTAACTGAAATAGTTAGTTTAATAAAAAAAAAAGAAATTAAATCTGAAGAAGTAACCAACGCTTATATTAATAATATAAAAAAAGGAAAAAAACTTAATTCATTTATTACAGAATCTTTTGATAGTGCCCTTAAACAATCAAAAAAATTTGACACAAAACCAAAATATGAGTCTTTATTACCTGGGGTACCTTTAGCTGTTAAAGATTTATTTTGCACAAATGGAGTAAGAACTACAGCGGGAAGTAAAATGCTTGAAAATTTTGTACCAAGCTATGAATCTTCAGTAACAACTAACCTATGGGCAGAAGGTGCTTTTCTTTTAGGCAAATTAAATTGCGATGAATACGCAATGGGCTCTTCTAATGAAACAAGTTTTTTCGGAAACGTTATAAATCCTGTTAAAGAAAATACAGTTCCTGGTGGTTCTTCTGGCGGTTCTGCAAGCGCACTAGCTGCAGATCTTACACCTGCTACAATTGGGACTGATACTGGTGGTTCTATTAGACAACCAGCTTCATTTACAGGTACCGTAGGTTTAAAACCCACTTATGGATTATGCTCAAGATGGGGCATTGTTGCTTTTGCTTCTTCTCTAGATCAAGCAGGACCAATGACAAAAACCGTTTCAGATTGCGCCCTGATGCTTGAGGCAATGTCAGGATTTGACCCAAAAGATTCAACTTCAATAGACAGAAAAAAAGAAAACTATTCAAAAAATTTAACTCAAAATATTAAAGGCTTAAAAATTGGTATACCGAAAGAATATAGGGTTAACGGAATGCCAAATGAAATCGAAGAACTTTGGGAAAAAGGTAAAAAAATACTAAATGAAGAGGGAGCAGAAATAATTGATATTTCTTTACCACATACTGAATACGCATTGCCAACTTACTACATAGTTGCACCCGCAGAAGCCTCCTCAAATTTAGCTCGTTACGACGGTGTTAAATATGGTTTTAGATCATCTAAGGGTTCAAATCTTTTAGAAATGTATGAGAACACAAGATCTGAAGGATTTGGCGACGAGGTTAAAAGAAGAATTTTAATTGGAACTTATGTTTTATCCTCTGGTTACTACGATGCTTATTATATTAAAGCACAAAAAGTAAGACAGTTGATAAAAAACGACTTTGATAATGCGTTTGCTAAAGTCGACGCAATATTAACTCCGTCCACTCCAAGTGCTGCTTTTAAAATTGGAGAAAAAAAAGACGATCCTATATCTATGTATTTAAATGACATTTTTACAGTTCCTGCTAATTTAGCTGGAATACCTGCTATATCAGTTCCTGTTGGTCATGATAAAAACAACTTACCGTTAGGTTTACAATTAATTGGTAAACCACTTGGTGAGCAAATTTTATTAAATTTAGCTTTTTCCATGGAAAGCAAAAGTAATTTTAAACAAAATATTATTAAATGGTGGGAAAAATAATTAATGAGCGAAGATAAATCAAAATATTTAATAGATGGAGCGCAAGGCAAATGGGAGGTAGTTATTGGATTAGAAGTTCATGCTCAAGTATCATCTAAATCAAAGTTATTTTCAGGTTCATCAACCACTTTTGGAGCTGATCCAAACACACAAGTAAGTTTAGTAGACTCTGCATTTCCTGGGATGCTACCTGTAATAAATAAACACTGTGTTGAACAGGCAGTTAAAACAGGACTTGGAATTAATGCACAAATTAATTCTTACTCTGTTTTTGATCGAAAAAATTATTTTTATGCTGATTTACCTCAAGGCTATCAAATATCCCAATTTAAAAACCCAATTGTTGGTGAAGGTGAAATAACGTTAGATCTAAAGACTGGCACAAAAAAAATTGGTATTGAAAGATTACATTTAGAACAGGATGCAGGAAAAAGTATTCACGATCTTGATCCTAGCAATACATTTGTAGATCTTAATAGATCGGGTATTGCCTTAATGGAAATTGTTAGTAAACCCGACTTACGATCACCAGATGAAGTTAGTGCTTATGTTAAAAAATTAAGATCAATCATGAAATATCTAGGTACATGTGACGGTAATATGCAAGAAGGTTCATTAAGAGCAGATGTAAATGTTTCTGTAAGAAAAGAAGGAGAAGAAAAATTAGGAACTAGATGTGAAATTAAAAATGTTAATTCTATCAAGTTTATGCAAATGGCTATTGAGCATGAAGCTAAAAGACAGGTAACACTTCTAGAGTCAGGTGAGTCTATTATCCAGGAAACAAGATTATTTGATACTAAAAAAAATGAAACTAGATCTATGAGATCTAAAGAAGATGCGCATGACTATAGATACTTTCCTGACCCAGACTTGTTACCTTTAAATTTAGACAAAAATTTAATTGAAAAAATTAAAAAAGATTTACCAGAACTCCCAGATCAAAAAAAGGAGCGTTTTATAAAAGATTATTCTTTAAGCTCTTACGAAGCTAATGTTTTAGTTTCTGAAAAAGAAGTAGCAGCTTTTTTTGAAGAAACAATTAAAACTGCAGACAAGAAACTAGCAACCAACTGGATAATTGGAGATTTATTCGCATCTCTAAATGAGAAAAATATATCCATATCAGAATCGCCAATTAAAGCCAAAGAAATGGCTAGCCTCATAAACTCTATTTCATCAGGATTAATCTCCGGTAGAACGGCAAAAGAAGTATTTGAGGTCATGAAAAATACCGGCGCTGATCCTATTAAAATAATTGAAGAAAATGGCTTAAAGCAAAAAAGCGATCCTAAGGAACTAGAAGTGTTGATTGATAATATTTTAGAAGAAAATAAAGATAAAGTATCTCAATACAAATCAGGTAAAGATAAGTTGTTTGGTTTTTTTGTTGGTCAAGCAATGAAAGTTTCAGGCGGAACTGCAAATCCACAATTAGTCAACGATATATTTAAAAAGAAACTTAAGTGAAGGTTGAGAAAAACAGCAATTTGCCTAGATGCCCATGGGAAAAAATTTAGAAATAACTTCTCTCCTAGAGAAATACATAGAAAATTTTAGCCACCCATTGCACCCGATCCAAAAAGAAATAATTTCTTATAATGAAAGTTTAGGTGACATTAAAAGAATGCAGATTGCAGTATCTCAGTGCCATTTTTTAGAGTTAATAATTAAAGTCACAAATTCAAAAAAAATACTAGAAGTGGGTACTTTTACCGGCTTAAGTGCCCTGTCAATGGCTTTGGCACTACCAGATGACGGTAAGCTTATTGCATTAGATAAAAACACCGAAACTAATAAAATTGCGACAGACTTTTTTAAGAAGGCCAATCAAGAAAAAAAGATTCAAACTATAATAAAACCAGCCTTAGAAAGTATTGAAGAATTAAAAAAAAAAAATAATTACTTTGATATAGTTTTTATCGATGCTGATAAAGATAACTATAAAAAATATTACGATAGTACACTTGAATTAATTAAAAAAAATGGATTAGTTATTATTGATAATGTTTTATGGCACGGAGAAGTAGCCGATAAAAACAATAACGAAAAATACACAAATATAATACGAGAATTTAATGAACATGTTAAAAAAGATAAAAAAACAAACCAAGTTATAATTCCACTTGGAGACGGTTTCACAGTCTGTAGAAAGCTGTAATGTTTAATATTTTTGGTTTTTATAAATTTATAAATATTACAAAGTTAAAAAAACATAAACAGGATCTTCAATTATTCATGGTTAAAAACGAGGTGAGAGGATTCCTGATAATTGCTAAAGAGGGAATTAATGGGACTATATCTGGAAAAAAAAATGCCATCACTCTTGTTGAAAAAAAAATTTTAAAACAATTTAATTTTAAAACCTTTGATAGCAAAAATAATTCATCAAGCAAGTTTCAACCTTTCCACAAAGCTAAAGTTAAAATTAAAAAAGAAGTTGTTCCATTTGGATTGAATTTAAATAAACAAAGTAAGAAAAAAAGTATTTATATAGAACCAAATAAATGGAATGAATTAATTGAAAAAAAAACTACTCTATTAATTGATGCTAGAAAACCTTTTGAGTATAAAGTTGGTACTTTTAGGGGATCCTTTAATCCTAACGTTAACAACTTTAGAGATTTTCCAAAATACTTAAATAAAGTAAAAAAAAATCAACCAGTAGCAATGTTTTGTACTGGAGGAATTCGTTGTGAGAAAGCTTCAGTCTATCTAAAAAACAATGGATTTAAAAATGTTTATCAACTTAAGGGTGGAATACTTAGTTATTTAAAAAAAATAAAAAAGGAAAAAAGTTTATGGAAAGGTGAGTGTTATGTTTTTGACAACAGAATTTCTTTAAAACATAAGTTAAAACAAGGAACGCATTTAATGTGTGGTGGTTGCAGAACACCTGTATCATTATTAGATACAAAATCTAAAAAGTATGAAGTGGGTGTGGCCTGTTTAAATTGCCATAATAAACTTACCCGAGACCAAAAAGAAAGATTTAGAATGAGGCAGAAACAAATAAGCCTTGCTAAACAACAAGGAAAATCGCATATATTCAAAAAAGAGTTCAGCTAATTTTAAAACTTCAATCTATGAATTTAACAAAAGACTCTATTTGGTCGTTACTTAGAAAAGTTACTATACCAGCTAGCGTAGGGTCATTGTTTCAAACTTTTTATAATCTGGTAGATACGTGGTTTGCTGGTAGAATATCTGCAGAAGCCATAGGAGCGATTGCAAAATCATTTCCAATATATTTTGTAATAATAGCTGTCGGTGTTGGTATTGGTGCTGCCACAAACGCAACTATTGGTAATTTAATAGGTGAGAAAAAAATTAACAAAGCTTCAATGTTTGTCGCACAATCTGTAATTTTTGCAGTTGTAATGTCCATCATCGTCACTCTCTTCGGTCTAAATGCATCCAATTTTCTTTTAGGTGTAATGGGCTCTGATACAACAAGTATTGCCTTAACAAGAGAATATTTAGATATTATTTTTTACGGTACTTTTATTGTAATGATCCAAATTTCCATAAATGGAGCTTTAAACGCACAGGGTGATACGAAAAGTTATAGAAATGTTTTAATTTTTAGTTTTTTTTTAAATATATTTTTAAATCCTTTATTTATTTGGGGATACGGTATTATTCCAGCTTTTGGAATTGCTGGTCTTGCTATAGCTACAGTAATCGCACAATCAGTAGGGACACTTTATTTAATCTATAAAATTAATGCATGTAAATTAAAAAAATACTTATACATAGAATGTTTTATTCCTAAGCCAGATATGCTGAAAGAATTATTTTCTCAAGCACTACCTATAATGTTTAGTATGTTGTTTATAGGGGTTGGCATCTTTAATATTTTATATTTCATAGGTCAATTTGGTGATCTTGCAACAGCCGGCTATGGCGCTGGATTAAGAGTTGAACAAGTTTTTTTATTACCAGTCATTGGTCTAAATACTGCCGTCCTTTCAATTGGAGGGCAAAATTTTGGTGCAAAACAATTTTCACGTATAAAAGAATTGTATTTTAAAGCTCTTTTATTTGGATCATCTTTTATGGTTGTAGCAGGCATAATTTTATTTTTTGGTGCAGAATTCTTTGTATCTCAATTTACAAATAATTCTGAAGCTATCATGAGTGGAGCTATTTATCTGAAAGTTGCAGCTTTAATAGGACCGATATATCCTATTTTTTTTATCACTACCGCAGTATTTCAAGCTCTTAAAAAACCAATTTATAGTCTTTATCTAAGTATTCTCAGATTAACAGCAATTCCATTTTTATCCTTATGGTACGTGATCAATATTAGAGGAGGTGATTATCAGGATATTTTTTATACTATAATGGCAACTAACTGGTTAATGGGTATAGCGGTTTTATTTTTTATACCTTTTTTCTTAAGAGAAAGATTAAGGATGAGTTTCAAAAAATTATTTGTATTTTCATCTTAGGCTTCTTTAAAATTTTTTTTCCAGATTTCTATAGCTTCTTCCCAAGATGGAATTTGATCTCTTTCATGTCCATATGTTGATCCTGTACCAATTAAACTAAAGTTTTTCATAGCTTTTGAATGGGCTTTACCTGTTAAATATTTCATCATGTTACCTCTATTCTTCCATGCAGTTATTGTATGATAATAATTATCGATCTTTTTTGATTCAC
>Ga0308016_10001307_pt1 | contig 12411 bp, 10 predicted proteins | sample Neamet233_FD_203129 | JGI IMG/M metagenome (GOLD analysis project Ga0308016, IMG submission 203129) | Marine microbial communities from water near the shore, Antarctic Ocean - #233 | ecosystem: Environmental > Aquatic > Marine > Unclassified | place: Southern Ocean | collected 2014-07-28
GTGTATTGCCTAAAGTGGAAGAAATTCGAAATGAATTAGAATCAAAAGATATCAGAGTTCATGTTGATGACAGAGAAGGAATGTCACCAGGATACAAATTTAATGACTGGGAATTAAAAGGAGTTCCTTTACGAATAGAAATAGGACCAAAAGACATAGAGAATCAAACCATAGTTGTTGCAAAAAGATACAATCTAGAAAAAATAAGTTTGGGATTTACTGAAATTGAAAAAATACCAATAATTTTAGATGAAATTCAAACACAGATGTTAAAAAAAGCCAAAGAGCAAACAGAAACCATTACACTAGATATTTCAGATTATTCAGAATTTAAATCAAAAATAGAAAAAGGAGGATTCTTCAACTCCCCATGGTGTGGAAAAGTAGAATGCGAAGATAAGATCAAAGAAGAGACAGGTGCAGAAATTAGAGTTATACCATTTGGTAGTGAAAATATCAATCAAAAGTGCATCTATTGTGGTGAGCAGAGTGTATCAACCCCTATTTTTGCAAGAGGATACTAGTAGTAATTCAGCCGCAACATAATAATACAAAAAAAATATTTTTCAAATATGACAGTTAACCTAGAATTACAAGAAAATAGAACATTAGTAGAACAATTTAGGGAAACTAGAACCAGAACATTAGAACTAGTAAAAAATTTAAAAAAAGATGATTTTGTAGTCCAAACCGCATCATACATGAGTCCGCCTAAATGGCATATTGGACATGTAAGTTGGATTTATGAAGCAATAATGAGCAAATTAGATAAAAATTATGAATTTCATTCAAAAGAATTCTCAGAATATTTGAATTCATACTATCAACAATTTGGAGTTCCACATGATAAAAAATTAAGAGGCATTACATCAAGACCAACAGTTGATGAAATTTTTCAATATTTCAATACAATCAATCAAAAAGTAGAAAAATTTATTGCATCACGTGAATTAAGTGAAGATGAGAAAAAATTAATTATTATTGGATTTCATCATGAATGCCAACATCAAGAATTATTAGTATATGATTTGCAGCATCTTCTTGCAGAACAATATTTGCCGGTAAGAAAAAATAAAATTGTGAAGCAGCAAGAAAAACAAAAAGAATTTGTCGAGATCAATGGTGGGCTATACACTATGGGATACAATGGAAAAAATTATTGTTACGACATTGAATTACCAGAACATAAAACATATCTCAAAAATTTTAAAATGGGAATTTTTCCAATAACCAATCAAGAATATTTAGAATTTATGAATGATGGAGGATATGAAACTTACAAACATTGGCTATCAGACGGATGGGAAAAAGTAAAATCAAATAAATGGGATTCACCAATGTACTGGGAAAAAGTTAATGATGAATGGCATGTAAGAGATTTCTTAGGAATTAGAAAAATTAATCCAAATGAACCAGTGTCTCATGTAAGCTACTATGAGGCAGATGCATATTGTAAATGGGCAGGAAAAAGACTGCCAACAGAAGCAGAATGGGAAAAAGCATCTTGTTGGAATGAAGAGAAACAGGAAAAAACAGCATTCCCATGGGGAAACGAAAGCCCATCAGAAGACAAATGTAATTTGTTAGAATCATATCATTGGGGATGTACAGAAGTAGGAACATATCCAAATGGGACTAGTCCATCAGGATGTCAACAAATGATTGGAGATGTATGGGAATGGACCAGTTCAGAATTTATGGGCTATCCAGGATTCAAATCAGGATTTGATGAGTATAATGATAAGTGGTTTACAAATCAAAAAGTTTTGAGAGGAGGATCATTTGGAACTCCAAAAATGTCAATTAGAGGAAGTTATAGAAATTTCTTCAGATTAGATGAGAGATGGTTATTTTCAGGATTCAGATGTGTAGAAGATATTTAATTTTTTGAAACTAATGTTAACGAAAAATATTTTTTGTCATCCAACCACATGTTTTTAATTTCAAATCCAATGTCACACAACAAGGTCTTAATTTGAGACGGATTATATTTATGAGAATATTCAGTATGAATTAATTCACCCTCATCTAAATTTAAAGATAAATTAGATTTTTTGATTATTACAGATTGAGGTATTAGAGATTTTAAATTCATTTCAATTCGTTGATCATTTTCATTGTATATAGAATAATGTGAAAAATTATTAATAATAAAATTAGCATCAAGTTCATCATTAATCCTAGACAGAACATTGAGGTTAAATTTTGCAGTTACACCGCTTGGATCATCATATGCAGATTCTAGAATTTTTTTGTCTTTGACCAAATCTAAACCAATTAAAAAAAGATCACCTTTCTTCATAGTAGAAAATATTTTTTTTAAAAAAATCTCTCCATCGTTGGGTGAAAAATTACCAAAACTAGAACCAAGAAAAATAATTAGATTTTGTTTATCATCATAATTTTGAAGAAATTCTAAACCACCTTCATACGTATCAATTATACCAGTAATATTCAAGGTTGGATAATCCTTCAATAATTGCTCAGAGCTTTCAGTGAGAATTTCAGATATATCTATAGGGAAATATTCAGTTTTAGCCTGTAATTTAGTAAAAACATCAAGAATTAATCGAGTTTTAACAGATGCACCACTTCCAAGTTCAACCAAACGAACATTCTCGTTAAGATAGGATGGTAAATCATGTTCCAGTTTTTTTAAAATACTAATTTCAGTTCTTGTTGGATAGTATTCAGGAACTGAACAAATGGATTCAAATAAATTTGAACCTTTTTTATCATAGAAAAATTTAGGACTGATAAATTTAGAATCTTCATTTAAACTAAAAGCGATTTCTTCCGCAAAAGATTTTTCAATATTACTTGCATGTGGTTTAAAATAACGAAGTTGGGAATCTACAACATATTGTTTATAATCAATTTTTTTGTCCTTAAAATTACTCAATTATTAATTCGCTAGTTATTGAACATAAATTTCTTATCATGATTTTTACGCATAAAACATATTTCTTGATATACTTCATAAATAACAGATAATTGTTGACGGAAATATTAAAAATTGAACATTTAAAAAAATATTTTGTAAAAAAGAAAATGTTTAGTTCAAAAATATCTAGTGTCAAGGCAGTAGACGACGTATCATTTTCAATTAAAAAAGGCGAGGTGTTTGTTTTAGCAGGAGAATCAGGATCAGGAAAATCAACAATTGCAAAATTAATTTTAAAATCAATTCAAGCAGATTCAGGTAAAATTATTTTTGAAAATCAAGAAATTGATAATCAAAATGTAAACATAAAAAAAATTAGGATGGATTGTCAAATGATTCACCAAGATCCATATGATTCAATAAATCCTAGAATGAAAATAGCAGACATAGTGCTAGAGCCACTAGAAATTCACAATATTGGAAATAAAAAAGAAAGAGATAGAAGAATGATTGAAGTGTTGGAAGAAGTTAAACTAGAGCCTGCCAAAGAAATTGCCAAAAAATATCCACATATGTTGTCAGGAGGTCAAAGACAAAGAGTGGTATTAGCAAGAGCACTAGCATTAAAACCAAAAATAATACTAGCAGATGAACCAGTTTCAATGCTAGATGTGTCAATTCGAGCTGAAATGCTTGAATTAATGAAGGAATTACAAAAAAAATACAACATTTCATTTATTTACATCACTCATGATTTAGCAACTGCAAAATATTTTGGTCAAAGAATTGGAATTTTGTACTTAGGAAAAATTGTAGAAACAGGTCCAATTAACGAAGTATTAGAAAATCCAAGACACCCATACACTCAAGCACTAATAGATGCTATTTCAGAACCAAATCCAAATAATTTACACATGAAAAAAGAAATTAGGATTAAAGATCCGCCAGATGTAGATGAGTTTGAAGGGTGTAGATTCAAACCAAGGTGCATATACGCAATTGAAAAATGTAGTAAAGAACCAGATTTAGAAAAAGTTGGCGATAATCATTATTCTGCATGTTATGTTAAATTAGAACAATCTGATTGATTTGTGTAGTAAAATAATAAATTTACTGTCCAGGGATAAATGGATGATAGAAACATCATAAGAATAAAAATCGTGATTGAAAGATGGCGAAATCTTCCAATCACTAAAAAATTGAAAGAAATTGCAGAATACAATTTCATTTCAAAATTCTAACTATGCTATTCATTTTAGATATATAAATCTCAGAAATAAAATTAAACCTTGAATGGTTGTAGTTTGTGAGTATGATTTTGGAATCTCTCCATGATTAGTTTTTCATTTTTTAATACTTCCAAGTCTTTCAATACATCGTCAATGAATTTTTGAATACTGTATACCCTTTTGTTTCCAACACTATGAGGTAAAAGTTTCAATGTTTGTTGGTACTTTACTCGAGTCATGAGCATAAATGGTCTATCTAATAATTCAGTTTGAATATAATCTAACAATTCTTCTCCTGTTCTTGTCAATATTCCAATTTTTGTTGCAATAGAATAATCTAGACGTTTCATTTCTTTTTTTGCAATTTCTTTATTCAAGTCAAAAGTAGCCATCATAACATCAAATTGATTATTACTTGGTGCCTTATCGATTCGCCTATACTGAATTATGTAGCCATCTGTTTTAGTTTCCAGATAACCTAAATCCAATAGTTCCTTTATTGCAGGAATTATGCCTGATTTACTCCCATGTACGAGCCTACAAAGATCATTTGTGGTAATCCATTCAGCAGTAAAAGCCAATATTCTATCATCATAGGTTCCTGTCAAGCGGTATTCTCTAGAAGACCATTTATTATATTAGTGTACTAACTAGATTTTACAGAAGGCATTCGTTTATCTTTATACGTGACAACATGTGAAACTCCATTTTTTGGAAAAACACCGTAAATTAATTTAGCTTTTTGAATTACAGAGTCTTTTAAAGATACCATGATAAATTGACTTTCCTTAGATCTTTCTTCCAAGATTGTAGAAAGTCTTTCAGCGTTTGGTGCATCAAGGTGAGCATCAACTTCATCAAACAAATAGAACGGAGAAGGTTTGAGTTTTTGTAACGCAAGTACAAATACAATTGCAGCAAGTGTTTTCTCACCTCCACTAATTGAAGTGGACTCTCTTTTGGGTTTATTTGGAAATTGAATTAAATATGAAATTCCAGAATTAAATATATCATCTTCATTTTGTAACTCCAACCAAGCATGGCCACCAGTCATTTTATTAAAAATTAATCTAATTTCTTTATCAACTTTATCAAATGCATCAAGGAACGTTTGTCGTTTATCTCTTTCAATATTCTCTATGAAGGCAACAATTGAATTTCTTTCTTCTTCCAGAGAATTCTTTCTCGTAGACATAGATCTATATCCATATGAGACTTCAAGGTATGTTTCAGGAGCTTTTGCATTTAATGCACTAAGGGAAGTTAATTCAGAATTCAAACCTTGAACAATGGTTTCAACATCAAATGTCTCCATGTTCTTATCAAATCCAAATGCGGAAAGAATGTGCTGCAGTTTAACTTCATTTTCAACTAAATCACGTAAATCACGAGTTAATGAATCAGATTGACGCGTTAAATTATTAATTTTAGTAGTATGGGATTTATCATTTTCAGATAAAACTTTTAATTTATCATCTATTTCTTGAACTTCTCCAATGGAAGAACCAGAAGTTGAAATTAAAACCTGTTCTTTCTCTCTTAATTTTTCCAAAATTTGTCTTTTAGGGTCTTTTTGTTTTTCTAAGTCTTGAATTTTTGTTTCAACTTCCAAATATTCAGAATGTAATGAATCTTCTTCATCATTTAATCTACTGACTTGGGATTTTTCACGATTATCCTGAGTTTGCATTGCAGTTAGCTGTGAAGATTTATCTCTATATTCATTCATGATTGTGGTAAACTGTTTTTCAATATCAGATTTTTTACTATTCATTTTTAATAATTCACTTGCAATTCTAGTTTGTTCTCCACTAGCATAATTTTGCTCAACAATTGTAATTCTATCAAGTAATGATTCAACATGAGACTCATTGGTAGAAACTTCAGATTCAATAATATTATTTCTTGAAGTTAAATCAGAAATTCTTGTTGTCAATTGATCTTTCATAATTTTTGCAGAATTAATTCTAGACTTAAGATTAGAATAATTTTCAGTTGCAGATGTAAAATTATTTTCAGATAGAGAAAGACGGTCAGAATAAGATTGGATGGAATCATCTAATTTTTTTAAAGAATGTTTTTTCTTTAACATATATTTTTTAATCAAACTAATTGATTGGAATAATCCATCAATGTCACTGCTCATAGAAATTAGTTTTGTAAGTTTAGAAATTTTTGAATTAATATCAATTACAACAGTACCATTTTTAGCTTCAAAATATTCACCGCTAAGAGTTACAGATTTGTAACCTAATTGGGATAAATTATAGGCAGATTCACGGCTTTCAGTTAGAATAATATTTCCAAAAAGGAATGTTTTAAGTGCAGAATATACGTCATCAGCAGTTACAAAGTCAGATAATATGCCAATTATTCCAGGCTCCTTAGGTAAGGTAAGTTTGAATTTTGGAATAGCGTCAAGAGGTATTATTTTTAATTTTGGAAGTTTTTTAGTTCTTGCAACCTCAGCAATTCCAAGTAATGTTGCAAAATCTTTTACAACTATTGCCTTTATCCAATCAGAACTAACTGCAAGAACAGAACGCTCATATTTTTTATCCCAAGAAATCATTTCATAAACTAATCCATCAATACCCAACTTGTCAGCATCCTCTTTTAATTTTGCAACAGTATAGTCCTCATGCATAAAACCTTTTACGGTTTTAATTTTTGATTCATATTGATTTGCAGCTTTATCAGATTTTTCTAAAATAAATCCCAACTCATCCATATCAGTATTAATTTTTAATTTTCTAGTTTTTAATTTTGTAATTCTAGATTTTAATTCAGAAATACTAGCACGATGATTGTTTGTTAAAGATTCTAATTTAGATTCTATACCAGTTAATTCTACAATATCTTTTTCCAATTGAGTAAACTTGTCAGAGTTTGATTTTATTTTTAATATAGATTCATCTTTTTCATTTTGTACTTTAGATAGTTTTAGTTTAACATCATTCAATTGGCCTGTAAGAGTTTTAATTTTACTATCAATTTCAGATTGCTTTGCTGCTGCTTCAGATTGTTCGGTAAGAATTTTATTTCTACCCAAATCAATTATTTCTAAATCAGTGTTAATTTTATTTTTTTGTTCATTTGTAGATTCAATAGAATCTTGTACTTCTCGAATTTTAACATCAATGTCTTGTCGTGCAGTGCTGATATCACCTAGTTCAATTTTAATTTCAGGGATACGTGTGTTGATTTGTTCAAGTCTTTTCTTTGATGCAGATATTGCACTATTGTCAATTTCATATTGTTCCATTGCAGAACTAATTTCAACATCAAGTGAAGCCTTTGCCTGACTATAATCATTTGCAGATTTCATTAATGTGGATTTTTCAGTATCCAAAACACTAATTTCACCCCTCAAAACAGTTCTTTCACCATCAAGGGAGGTCATTTCTTGACTTAATTCATCTAATGTTGTCTCTTTTGCAGATTTTTTGGCAGATATTACTTTCATTTTATTGGCAGCGGCTATTGCTTTGTACCTATTTAGTTCACGCTCTAAAATATCATGTCGTAATTTTTGATTTCTTTCTTCTTCAAGTTCATCAATCCGTTTTTTAATTTCACCCATTTTAGCAAGTGCAATTTCAAGTCGTCTGTCTGCTTCATCAAGTTGTTTAATTGATTCAGATTTTTTCTCATCAAAATATGAAAGTCCAATTAAATCTTCAATTGTTTTTCTTTTTTCTTCAGATGTAAATTCAGATATTCTAGTTACAGTTCCTTGTTGAACTGCATTAAGTTGTCCTAAACCAGCATTTGCCATGTCAAGTAAATCAAGAACATGACTTCGTTGTGTTTTCTTTTTATTTAGATAGTATGTGTTTTCACCAGATTCATCTAGTTCTCTAGTTATCTCAACTACATCAGAATCAACAGGAATTTTTCTGTCAGTATTATCAAAGTGTACACTTGATCGTGCCATTTTAGGTCCACGACGAGTTCCTTCGATATCATGAATTAAAGATCTTAGTTTATCAACTCGCATTACTTTGGGTTTGTTTTCACCCATTGCAAAAATTATTGCATCTAAAATGTTACTTTTACCAGATCCATTTGGACCAGAGATCGATACAAGTCCAGGTTCAAACTGAACTGTAGTATTTGTAAATCCAAATGATTTGAAACCAAAGATCTCTACTTTTTTTACATGTACCAATAGAGATCAGTTCTAACTAGATAGGATAATCGATGCTTAACAATTTTTGTTGACTCTATTGATTAATTTTTCTTGTTACATTATGAAATTTTTCGTAGTGGAGGTAATTATGAAATAACTTATAAAAAAATTATGAAATTAAAATGAGCCTAAATATAATTACTAAGAATATAATTAAAACATGCATGACAAAGGTCGGGTTAATTCAAACAAGATCGTATGAAAACAACAAAAAAGGAATTGAAAATGTATCAAAATTATTAGAAAAACTAGGCAGAATAGAAACAGAGATCGTTTGTCTACCAGAACAATGGCTTCCAAACAATCAGATTGAAAATTACGATCAAGAATTTTTTGAATTTAAAAAAATTGCAAAAAATTATTCAATGACAATAATTCCAGGCGCATTTTATGAAAAAAATGGAAAAAAAATATCAATTAATTCACCGATTATAGGGCCAGAGGGAGAAATAATTGGAAAACAAGAAAAAATTCACCCGTATGACTATGAAAAAGAGACAGTTGAACCAGGAACTGAAGCCAAAATTTTCAACACATCATGTAAATTTGGAATAATGATATGTTATGACACAGTTTTTCCAGGCGTAGCAGACACATTAACCAAAAAAGGAGCAGAAATCATATTTTCTCCAAGTAGAATTGTAAAAGAAGGAATTGAGCCATGGAAAATGTATGTTCAAGTAAGATCTTTAGAAAACAGAATTCCCATCATTGCACCAAATGTTGAAAATATTAGATTTGGAGGAAATAGCCTCATAGTCGAACTAACAAAAGAAGAAAAAATAGTAAAAACTAGAATAAGTGAACTAAATGGGGAATGTGAGGAATCAGTAAATATTACATTTTCAAATTATCAAGCAATTAGAAAACAAAGGGTAGAAGATAAAAATAATTTTGAATAATTATTCATTTGCAACAAACTTTTCACAGTCAAACTTTGCCTGAACATCAGAAGTTTGTTCTATAGGATGTTTCATCAAATATGCACTAGCAGGTTTAATTGGACCACCAATTTTTCTATCAAGAGCAATTTTTGCCAATCTAATTGCATCTATTACAATACCAGCAGAATTAGCTTTATCATCAACTTCTAAACGAACTTCCATATTGTATGGTTGATTTGCCCATTGACGACCTTCAATTCTCATAAACATTAATTTTGTATTACCTAAAAATGGAATAAAATCAGAAGGTCCAACATAAATTTGGTCATCAGGTAATCTTTCTTTTAATTGACTTTGTACACTTTCAGTTTTAGAAATTTTCTTAGAAATTAGTCTATCTTGTTCTTTCATATTTAGAAAATCAGTATTTCCACCTACGTTAATTTGATATGTTGAATCAATTTTTGTTCCTCTGTCACTACATAATTTAGCTAAAGTTCTATGAACAATAGTTGCACCAACTTGTCCTTTAATGTCATCACCAATACATGGAATATTTTTTTCTTGGAATTTTTTTGCCCAGGTTTCATCAGATGCGATAAAGGATGGAATACAATTAACAAATGCAGTATTAGTATCAAGGCACACTTGAGCCCAAAATTCAGTTACTTTATCAGAACCTACAGGAAGGTATGAAACAATAATTTCAACACCAGTATCTTTGATTATTTGTTTTGCTTCAATAGTAAGTTGTTCAATAGTTTTAGTGCTAGTAAGAGGATTAATTTTATTTTCAACCCAAATTCCAACACCATCAAGTAAAGGACTTTCATAGATCATTGCATCAGTTTTTGGCATGTCACCTTTTGCAATCCAATCAACCATGTTAGGAGATTCATAAATTGCACTCATCAAACGGGTTCCAACTTTATTTTCAGCAACATCAAAACCGCAAACAAAATCAATGTCATGAATACCATATCCAGCTAATTTATCGTGAATAATTCCTGTAACCTCTTGAGAAGGGTTTTTGTTGTAATATTCAATACCCTGAATTAGTCCAGAAAAACAATTACCAATACCAACTAATCCAACTTTAATTCTACCAGTCATGTTTAATCTAACAAAATAAGGCGGTTTAAAGTTTTCTTAAATAAATTAAAAAACCTATTATTCAATGTAAAATACAGTAAAACTATGACGTCATCTGAAATAATAATTAAAGAATTTAAAAAATTTAATTTGGAAGGAGGTTATCTAATAGATGGTTTTCCATCAGTAGGTTTTAGCAGCGCAATTGCAACAGAATCAATGATAAATACATCACAGTTTGAATTAGGAGGTATAATTGATTCAAAAATATTTCCACCAATTAGCGTCATAAAAGAAGGTAAACCAAATTATCCATCAAGAATTTTTATCAATGAAAATTTGAAGGTAGGAATATTTTCATCATATCTTAATTTAGATCAATCACTACATAGGCAAGTATCAGAATCAATGCTAGAATGGTCAAAAAAACATAAAATTAAATTAATTGTAAGTAGTATTGCAGTAAAATCAGAAAAAGAAAATTCTCAAATGATGGGAGTTGGAAGTACAGACTCAGCTAGAGAAAAAATTAAAGAAGCAGGATTGAAAGTTTTAGATCATGGAACCATACCAGGAATACCAGGAGTATTACTAAATGAAGGAAGCATTACAAATCAGGATGTGATTGTAATAATTTTTAATACAACGGGAGAAGGTCCAGATTTTAAATCAAGTGCAGAACTTTGTCTTGCAATGTCAAAATTAATTCCAGGCGCATCATGTGATATTCCATCATTACAAAAAGAAGCTCAAAAAGCTGAAGCCGTAATAAAAGAAACTCAAGAAGAATCAACTCATCTAAAAGATTCAATGTACAGATAGATTTTTTTTAATGCAGGCATAAGGTAATTAAAAAAAGATGGTTCAGATAATAGAATTTGCAGTCCTAGTAATAGTAATTTCAGCATCAGGTGTTATGGCACCAGGACCATTATTTGCAGCAAATATCACATATGGTTTAAGGGAAGGAGTAAAATCAGGTATTAAAATTGCAATTGGTCATTCAATTGTAGAATTACCATTAGTAATTTTATTAGGAGTTGGAGTATTTTCGTTAGAAATATTTCCTGAATTTAGAACAATTATCTCAATTTTTGGTGCAATTACATTATTTGTATTTGCAGGTATGCAGATTAAGACAATATTTACAAAAAATAATCTTATTTCAACAAAACCAAAACATGGCCCAATAATTACAGGGATTTTGCTTAGTGCCTTAAATCCATTTTTTATCATATGGTGGTTAACAATAGGATTCAAATTAATTTCAGATGCCATGTTAGTATGGGCATTTGCGGGGATACTAATTGTATTTGTATTACATATTTGGATGGATTTTGCATGGCTAGGAATTGTTGCATTTCTGGCATCAAAAAGTGTCAAAATAATTTCAAACAGAAATTATAAAATAATATTATTAGGATTAAGTGTGATACTAATTTACTTTGGAATTACATTCTTAACAGACATATTTTGAACCACAAACTAAAATTTCAAATGTAGGATTAAAAATGTCATTAAACAAATTAATGATTTAAAAAATACTTTACAAAATTTAGGATTAGAGGTCTTTCATAAATTAATATTTATTCAAAATAGATATTCTTTCTACAACATAAAAAGAACTTGATAAAATAACCGTAACAATAAAAATTATAAAAATAGTTAAAACAGTATTTGTTAATTATTCTTTTGAAATATCAATTTCCATATTAGAAACTTTACGTTCTTTTCCATCCTGTGATGTAAGCAACTCAGAAGAAATTCTAACATCGCTAATTACAAGTCCAACTGCATCCATTCTTTTAGCAATCATTTGTGAAACATCAACTGCTTGTGTAATTCGCTTGCCTCTAGCTTTTATTGTAATTGTAGGTCTAGTTGAAAGTTGAGTTAATGTTGCAGAAACATAATCCATTATTGGTTTAGTTCCAATAAAAATAACATTACGTTCTTCAGTAGTTTCAATTTTTGGTGTTGGTTCTGCTACAGGTTCTGGTGTTGGTTCTGCTACAGGTTCTGGTGTTGGTTCTGCTACAGGTTCTGGTGTTGGTTCTGCTACAGGTTCTGGTGTTGGTTCTGCTACAGGTTCTGGTGTTGGTTCTGCTACAGGTTCTGGTGTTGGTTCTG
>Ga0308016_10001318_pt1 | contig 12371 bp, 9 predicted proteins | sample Neamet233_FD_203129 | JGI IMG/M metagenome (GOLD analysis project Ga0308016, IMG submission 203129) | Marine microbial communities from water near the shore, Antarctic Ocean - #233 | ecosystem: Environmental > Aquatic > Marine > Unclassified | place: Southern Ocean | collected 2014-07-28
GGCACTGTGTCTTTATGGAGCCCGGACTTTCCTCTGTTAACTAAAGTTAACAGCGACAAGCCAACTATCTAGCAATAAAGTTTTATTATACTTGGATGGCACAAATCAAGCTAATATTTTAGGGTATTAGCTAAATAATGGCTAATTTGAAAGCTTTCTTGATCTATCGAACCATTTACTTTATTTTGTCTGAATCTTCTTTGAAATGCTTTTATAACTTTTAAATCACTTTGAGATGTTTTTTTTTTATTGAAATATCGATAACCAATTTTGTATAAATTGTTAAAAAAAAAATTACGCAACTTATTTTTGCTTAGGTTGCAATTTATAACATTTTTATTTTTTAAATGGTGCCAGTAACCAATATTTTTTTTCGATAAAAAATGCCAAGGAAATTTTTCTCCTGGATCTTTTTTTCTTAAAGGCGCGATATCTGAATGACCAAGAATATTATGTTTTTTTATCTTATATTTTTTAATTAAAAACTTGCAGAGTAAAATTAATTTAGAAATTTGTTTTTTAGAAAAATTTTCATACCCAAATTGATGGCCTTTATTTACGAGTTCGATACCAATTGAATGGCGATTAAGGTTAGTAAAGTTTTTCCATTTTGATCTTCCGGCGTGCCAAGCAGTATTTTTTGCATCTACCATCTTTGTTATTTCTCCCTTTTTATCGATCAAATAATGTGTACTTACTTTGCTTTTGCTGTTAGTTAATCTCTTAATACATTCTCGTACAGATTGCATTCCAGTGTAATGGATAACTATAAACTTAATTCTTTTTTTTGGTCGACTTTTAATAGAGTAATTTGGAGATTGGAGAATTTTACTTTTCATGAGTATAAACAGCTTATATTATCTTAAAAGTTTCAGTAATAGTTGTTTTTTGCACTGGTAAAATTGTGAATTATATATATATAATCCATAATGATTTTAAAAAAAGTTATAATTTTAGTTTCAATTAGTTTTTTTGTTTTGTCTACTAGTTCAAGAGCAGAACCAGAAAAAGAGTGTTTTGAAAAAGTGAGTAGAAATATTTTTAAATTCAACAAAGGATTTGATAGGGCTGTTTTAAGACCTATTGCTGCTGGATATAATAAATTACCAAATCCAATTAAAAAAGGAACGGGAAATTTTACATCAAATATTGGAACCTTATTGACTGTTCCAAATCATATTTTACAAGGTAATTGGAGATTAGCAGGTGAATCGAGTGCTAGCTTTTTAATTAACTCAACTGTTGGAGTTCTTGGTTTTGGTAACCCTGCAGCGAAAATGGGTTTAAAAAATCAACAAGAAGACGTGGGTCAGACATTAGGTGCATATGGTTTTAGTGCTGGATGTTATTTCGTGTTGCCAATATTAGGTCCTACAACGGTTAGAGATTCTTTTGGTATGGTGGCGGATACTTTTATGGATCCGTTTGCACATGTAACAATAAGAGATCATCAGTTATTAAATATTTCAGGAAGCGATATAGATTATTATTCAGTTAAAGGAGCTTCTGCGGTTAATTTTAGAGCTGACAATATGACAAATTTAGATAGTTTAGAAAAAAATTCTATAGACATGTACGCTGCAATGAAAAGTTTATATTTGCAAAATAGAGAAAAAAAAATTGGCAATACTTTTTCATCCGAAGACGCGGATGATTGGGCTGATTTCAATAAATAATTATTACAGACAATGAGAAAGTTAATTAACTTACTGGTATTTGCAACTCTTGTTCTAAGTAATGGAAATAGTTTTTCTTATAACTCTGACCCTAAAATTTTTATCGACGAACTTGTTAACGATGCTATAAAAACACTAGGTGATAAAAATATTTCAAAGGCAGACAAAAATATAAAAATTGCAACTATTGCACTTGAGAATGTAGATATAAATGCACTTGGCATGTATACGTTGGGCGGTGTAAGAAAGACATTAGATCAAGATACCCTTGCAAAATATAATAATTTATTTGAAAAATATTTCCTAAAAAGTTTAACTTCTAGATTAACCGATTATTCTGAACAGAAATTTGAAGTTATTAAAGCTGAGCAAAAAAGTGAAACATATACTATAGTAAGTTCAAAAATTGTAAAAAGCTCGTCTCAACCAGAAATTAAAATAAATTGGAGAATTTACACAAAAGATAAGACTAAACCTTTAATTAGAGATTTAATCGTTGAGGGGTTAAGTTTAGCTAAAACTCAAAAAGAAGAATTTGCCTCAATCCTAAATTCAAACGATAACGATATAAATATTTTATTTCTTAAATTAGAAGAATTTATCAATAATTAATTGGTGGGCCCGGTAGGACTCGAACCTACGACCAATACATTATGAGTGTACTGCTCTAACCAACTGAGCTACAGGCCCTAGAAAAAATTAGGGTTTTTAATCAAATTAACTTATCGAAAATCAATTGTCTATTTAATATCTTGATATTGTTGGGTATTGTAAAAAAGTAAAAGGCATATTTATAGTCGATAAGATATTGTTCAATCGATTTGACAAATGAAAAGAACCTAATCTCGCGTAAGACAAAAAGTCTCTATTGGAAAATCTTTGGTACCAATAAGATGTAAATCTTTCCATTAAAAACGCAATTAATCTTATATTATAACCATTGAACAATTTTTTTTCTCTTCCGAATTCAAAACACTTTTCTAGCCACGGAAAAACTAAGCTACAATATTCATCAAAATATTGAACTTTGGTAATAAACATATTCATGGGAAAGATTTGTCTACCGTCTAAATAGGTTCTGAATTTACCCGACTCACTTTGTGGTAAGTAAGAAATTGCTTCATCTAAAAAAATTTTACTGTGAATTTCGCAAAAATCTTCGTAAAGACTTTTTTTAGTCTTATTAAAATTGATTGCATTAAGGTGTATGAGATCATTTTTTAAAAAAATATTATTTTTTTCATTTAAAAGATTTGAATAAAGACTGGATATATTAAATTTTTGTTTTTTATCGTAAAACTTATTAAGCCATAAACGCCTATGATGACAGGTTCCTATAAAGTCATTTGAGGTCATTTTTTTCAATTCATTTTTCCAGATCCAATAAAACATTGTGAGTTCTCCATAAAAAGAATTCAAGTGTGATATGTTATGTCCTGTTTTATCAGTTAGCCAGTTTTTTGGAAAGTTGCCCTGCCCCAAACCTACCGGCACTATATAATGCGGTAATTTTTCTAAAACTTTATAGTGATTTATCGTGCAACAATAAAGTTTGAGATTTGTCATATGTATATTTAAGCTATTAAAACAGAAGCGCGATTAACAAGTTTAATTTTTGTATTAACTTTCATTTTCATTTATCTTTATATATCTTTGTGCAGACCCTTTCCTGCTATAACTAAAGTTTTTTGGCATAAATTTTAAAACTAATTTACCATCAACATTTAGATAGTTAATATATTTCCAATACTTTTTGTCAATTTTTGAAACTGTTTTAATTTCTTCTCCTTCATTATCAACTTTTATCATATCTATCTTTTTATGTTTAGAGATAATTTGACTAATGCAAGAGTTAATGTTGCTAACTTTACAAATTTCTGATTTGACATATTTTTTTTTTAATGAAGAAAGTGAATTATATACACCGCTTTTTTCAATGTTTAATTTTGAAGTAAAGTTTTTATTGCTTACCGCTTTTTTGTATAAAAAAATTCTCGATTTAAATTGCCTTAAATTTTTTTTTAATCTCTTAAAATTAATTGATGAAGGTTCATAGCAATGAACTAAATTTTTTTTATTTCTTGTTAGCCAATATATTGCGGATAAACCAATGTTCGAACCTATATCTAAAATTACATTATCTTTTGTTGATATCGCGTAATCTTTTCTGCAAAAAATGAGATTAAAAGTTGAAAAGTCATTAGGAGAATAGATTTTAACACTTTTTACTCCTATTGGAGTTTTAAAATAAATTTTAGCGGGGTATAAACCAGATGAAAAAATTTCATTAAAAATTGATGTAAATGGTTTCTTGTGAACTTTGAAAAAGTTAATTAAAGCTAAATAATTGTTAATCTGAAATATTCTATTTAAAAAAGTTAGAATATTTCTTTTCCCTATATGTGGCATTTGAATTCTTTTTTATTTTTATTTATTTGTTGTTCTCATTTTAATGAGATTTAGAATAATACAAACATTTTATAAAATAATAAAATTTATTTTTCTAAGAAACTTTTAAGTTGTTTTGATCTACTCGGATGCTTTAATTTTCTTAATGCTTTAGCCTCTATTTGTCTTATCCTCTCTCTAGTTACAGAAAATTGTAAACCAACTTCTTCTAACGTGTGATCTGTGTTCATTCCAATACCGAAACGCATTCTTAAAACTCTTTCTTCTCTCGGTGTTAAAGATGCAAGTATTTTGGTTGTTGACTCACTCAGATTAGATTGGATAGCTGTATCCAAGGGCTGGAGAGCGTTTTTATCTTCAATAAAATCTCCCAAACTGCTGTCTTCTTCATCTCCTACTGGAGTTTCTAAAGACACGGGTTCTTTAGCAATTTTTAAAACTTTTCTGACTTTTTCTAAAGGCATGGCAAGTTTTTTTGCTAGTTCTTCGGGAGTAGGCTCTCTTCCAAATTCACTCATAATTTGTCTTTGAGTTCTTACAATTTTATTTATAGTTTCAATCATATGAACTGGAATTCTGATGGTTCTGGCTTGATCGGCAATAGATCTTGTAATTGCCTGTCTAATCCACCAAGTTGCATAGGTAGAAAACTTATACCCTCTACGATATTCAAATTTATCTACTGCTTTCATTAAGCCAATGTTACCTTCTTGGATTAAATCTAAAAATTGTAAACCTCTATTTGTATACTTTTTAGCTATGGAAATTACCAATCTTAGATTAGCTTCAACCATTTCTTTTTTAGCTATTCTTGACTCTCTTTCTCCTTTTTGAATTCTACTAACTAATTTTTTAAATTCTCCAACTGATAGGCCGATCTTTTCACTAAATTCTACAAGTCTTTCTCTTATTTCACTAAAATCATTTTTGTATTTTTTGAAAAACGCTCTCCAGGTAGAATTTTCAGTTAAAAAAGATTCAAATTTAGGGTTTATTTCGTTGCCAATATAATATTTTAAAAACTCTTCACGACTAATTTTGTTGTCTAAAGCTAGTCTTAAAAGGACTCCTTCCAAAGATACAATTTTTTTGTTTTCTTTATAATGGGCTTGAACTACTTCCTCAACAACATGAGGTGCAAGCTGCAGATTTTTAAAATTGCCCACTAAAGTAGACTGAATTTTTTTGAAATTTTTATTTTTTGAAATTGAAAGTTCTTTAGAAGCTAAAATACAATCTAGTTTTTCTCTTTGATACTTTTGTAATTTTGTATAATCTTTAGTTAGATTATCTATAATTTTTATAATCTTTGGTTTTATTTCTTCTTCCATTTTAGCAAGAGAAACATTAAATTCATCTTCTTCTTCGGCTGCAGCCGGGGCCTCTTCTTTCTTGCCTTCTTCTTTATTTTTTTTAATTTTAGCTTCGGCTTTTATTTTTTCTTTTTCTTCATTGCTTGCTTCAAAATCTTCGTAGGTTGAATCTATGTCTATGATATCTCTAACTAAAAGTTCGTTACTTTCAATCTTTTCTTTCCATTCATATATTTTTTTAGCAACCAGTGGGCTTTGTGTCAGAGCGTTGATCATCACATCTTTTCCAGCTTCAATTCTTTTTGCAATTGCTATTTCCCCTTCACGAGAAAGCAGTTCAACACCACCCATTTCACGAAGATACATTCGGATTGGATCGTCACTTTTGTCAGATTTTTTTTCTTCACCTGCTGATGGTGTTTCTTTTTTCTTATTTGATTGATATTGAGATTTTTTTTCTACGAGAGTTACGCTATGGTCAACTATAATTAAAAATGCCTTTTCAACGTTTTCATTTGAACTACCTCTTTTTCCTAAAGATTTTCCTAATTCTTCGTAAGTTATAAACCCACGGACTTTTCCTTTATCAAGGAGTCTCTCGAACGATTTTGTAATTAGTTTTTCTACCATTTAGGGCCAAATATTAAATTATTGCGAAGCTATATATAGTATGAATAGCTTTAAAATCTATCTTTTTTTATTGGCCATTTAGCTGGGTTTTAAGCTTAATAAGCTCAGAATAAGAACTTTCGTCTAAATTTTCTGCCACCTTGCTTTCTAAAAATTCAATTCGTTTTAAGTGATTCATTTCTTTTAACTCTGCCATTAAATCATCAAGTGTTTCTTCTCTTTCTGTGTCGTTTTTCTTGGACAGAATATTTTTTAAATTAACATCTTTCTCGATATCATCAACTAAGGCTTTGTATTCTTCTTTGGTTTCTGTTTTGTCTTTATCGGAAAAACCATTAATTTTTGCAAAACTGATAATCTCTTGTTTTAAATTTTCATTTTGTTTGTTGGTAAAATTAATTTTTAAAAGATCTTCTAGTTTATTTTTTACAGAACTCATGTAGTTCAAGAGTATGTACAATATTGATCTTTCTTTAATTTCTTCTTTAGAAAAATGATTTTTTTCTTTGTGAAGTTGCTTTGTTTCATTTAAAATTTTAAAATTTCTCTTAGCGTATGGAGTAAAAGATTTTCTATAATTTTGCATGGGAGTTAAATTTTTTAATTTTTCTAAAAAATCTTCTAAAATATATTTCTTAAGAACTTCATCTTTAATTCCGTAACATACACTTTTTATTTTTTTTTCAAATTTTGATATTTCAAATGGATTATTGTTATTTACTTCAGATAAATAGGTATCCCAAATATAAGACTGTATTATTTTTTTTGATTTTAAAAATTCTATAAATTTCTCTTTTCCATTCTTTTTAATAAAATCATCTGGATCTTCTCCTTTGGGCAAAATTGAAAAATGAATTTTATTGTTTTCGTTAATTGATATTATGAGTTTTTCTGCTATCCTCAGAGCTGCTTTTTGCCCGCTTTGATCACCGTCTAAACAAATAATTGGGTTCGAAAAAAATTTCCAAACTAACTCTATTTGTGTTTCTGTTAGCGCTGTACCTGAGTTTGAAATAACATTTTTAATACCTGCTGAATATAAGCTTACAACATCCATATAGCCTTCGACAATTATAACTTCGTTGGTATCAGCTCTTAAAGCTTTAGCTTTGTCTAGGTTGAAAACTGTTTTTCCTTTTTTATAAAATTCCGTTTCAGGTGAATTTATATATTTAGCTAGGGGGCTTTCTTTGATTATTCTTCCGCCAAAAGCAATAGTCTCACCAATTAAATTATTGATAGGGAAAATTATTCTTGAATTAAATCGATCAATAAATTTATTAGTTCTATCATTTTTATAATAAAGTCCTGTTAGTGCTATTTCTCCATCATTAAACTTGGTCTTAATTTTTTCATAAAAATTATTTTGCCAGGGTACATAACCTAAATTGTATTCTTTAATTATATTTTCGTTTATTCCTCTTTTTTCTAAATATCTTAGAGCTTGGTTATTTTCTGTTTTAAAAATCTGCTCATGAAAATAATTTGCATATTCTTTAAAAATATTTTTATAAGAATTAAATCTGTTTTCTTTCTCAGTATCCATCTTGGTAAATTTATAGGGTGGCATACCCGCTTCTGCTGCCAGTGCTTTGACTGCTTCCCCAAAACCTAATGATTTTGTTTTCATTAAAAAATCAAAAATGTTTCCGTGCTCTCCTGTGCTAAAACAATGATAAAATTCTTTTTCATCGCTCACTGTAAATGACGGACTTTTCTCATTATTGAATGGAGATAGACCAACAAATTCTTTACCTCTTTTTTTTAGCTGAACAGAATTGCCTACAACTTGTGATACTTTTAGTCTCAACTTAATTTCATCGAGATATTCTTTGGGGTATTTCATTGTAGTTATTTTAAAACTGTTTTTATTATTGATCCTACTTTAGAAAAATCTAGAATATCTCCATGAGTTTTCTTTAGGTCGCCCATTACTTTTCCCATATCTTTTATAGAGCTGGCTCCTACTTTTTTAATTGTTTCTTCACATAACCTTTTTGTATCTTCTTCACTTAGTTGTTTGGGTAGAAAAGAGTTTATTATTCCTATTTCTTTTGTCTCAATTTCTAAAAGTTCTATTCGACCTGCTTTTTTATAAACTTCACATGATTCGTTTCTTTGTTTAACCATTTTTTTCAGAATCACCATAATATCTTGATCTGATAACTCTTTGATTTCTTTGGCCTTATTAGCAATTAAAACATTTTTTATTCCTGAAATAATAAGCCTTAAAGTCGGATAAACACTCTTATCTTTATTCTTAAGAGATTGGTTTAGTTTTTCTTCTATTTTGGTTTGTAGAGACATATTTGTAATATTTATTTTTACTTTAATCACAATTTTTCTTCAAAAGAAAAACATCTTTCTTGACGGTTATATTTCTATTTCATATCTTCCACAAAATCATGTTTATAAGTATTTGCTTTAACTCATGAGTTGTATTTGAAACAGGCCAGACAAATAAAAAACTCAAATAAAAATCTTAATCAGATCAATTCTACCGCTATTTTAATTTTAGAAAACGGAACCTTTTTTAAAGGTTTTGGTTTGGGTTATGAAGGAACGGCTACTGGAGAAGTTTGTTTTAATACTTCAGTTACCGGATATCAAGAAATCATCTCAGACCCATCTTACGCAGAGCAAATAATTAACTTTACTTTTCCTCATGTCGGAAATGTTGGGACCAATATTGAGGATCACGAATCTGATAAAATTTGGACAAAAGGTATAATTTTAAATTCTGAAATAACAGACCCATCTAATTATCGTTCTTTAAAAAATCTTGATCAATGGTTGAAAAAAAATAAAATAGTTGGCATCACTGGTCTTGACACTAGAAGCCTAACTAATTTTATTAGGGATAATGGCGCACCAAAAGGGACAATAGCTTTTTCTAAAAATAATAAGTTTAATATTAAACAATTGATCAGTTCTACTATTAAATGGAGTGGTTTAAAGAACTTAGATTTGGCACAAAAAGTTTCTACAAAAAAAAATTATGTGTGGTCAGGATTTAAAACTTGGAAGAAAAATAGCGGACATGTGAAAAATAAAAAAAATTTATTACATGTCGTTGCAATTGATTATGGTATTAAAAAAAATATTTTAAGATATTTTTCTAACTTCAATTGTAAAGTCACTATTGTTTCATGTAAAACAGCTGCTACGGAAATATTAAAGTTAAAACCGGATGGTGTTTTCCTGTCTAATGGTCCAGGTGACCCTGCTGCAACAGGAAAATATGCGATTAACATTATTAAAGAGTTGATAAAAAATAATATGCCTATTTTTGGAATCTGTCTTGGGCACCAAATATTAGCTTTAACATTAGGTGCTAAAACAAAAAAAATGAAACTAGGACATAGAGGGGCTAATCATCCAGTTAAGAATTTAACTAAAGATAAAGTTGAAATTACAAGTCAAAATCACGGTTTTGAAATAATTAAAAAAGACTTACCAAAGAATATTGAGATTACCCATGAATCTTTATTTGATAATTGTATTGAAGGAATAAAACTAAAAAATAAGCCAGTTTTTTCCGTACAGTACCATCCTGAATCTAATCCTGGACCTCAAGATAGTGTTTATTTATTTCAAGAATTTATTAACAATATGAAAAAAAATGCCCAAAAGAAAAGATCTTAAAACTATATTAATAATTGGTGCGGGACCTATAATAATTGGTCAAGCATGTGAGTTTGATTATTCAGGTACTCAAGCCTGCAAAGCTTTGAAAGACGAAGGCTATAAAGTTGTTCTAATTAACTCTAATCCTGCGACTATCATGACTGATCCTGGGGTAGCTGATAAGACTTATATTGAACCAATTACTTTGGAAGTGTTAGAAAAAATTATTCAAAAAGAAAAACCAGATGCAATTCTGCCAACGATGGGCGGCCAAACTGCTTTAAACTTAGCAATGGAAGCAGAGAAAAAAGGAATTTTAAAGAAGTATAAAATTGAACTGATTGGTGCAAATTCTAAAGCTATCTCAAATGCAGAAGATAGAAAAAAATTTAGAAAAAATATGATTGATATTGGTTTAGATTTACCAAAATCAAAAGTTGTAAATCACATTAGAGATGCTGCTAATGCACTTAAACAAATTGGTTTACCTGCAATAATTAGACCTGCATTTACTTTAGGAGGCCTGGGTGGTGGTATTGCTAAAAGTAAAAAAGAATATCTTAAGGTAGTTAAAGATGGCTTGCACGAATCTCCAGTAAACCAAATATTAATAGAGGAATGTCTTGAGGGTTGGAAAGAATTTGAAATGGAAGTTGTTAGAGACAGAAAAGACAACTGTATCATTATTTGTTCTATTGAAAATATTGATCCAATGGGAATTCATACAGGTGACTCTGTTACCGTGGCTCCTGCTTTAACACTGACAGATAAAGAGTATCAAATAATGAGGAATGCGTCGATTGCTTGTCTTAGAAAAATTGGAGTAGAAACAGGTGGATCAAATGTTCAATTTGCAATTAATCCAAAGGATGGAAGAATGGTTATTATTGAGATGAATCCAAGAGTTTCTAGATCATCAGCTCTTGCTTCTAAAGCAACTGGTTTTCCAATCGCAAAAGTGGCTGCAAAACTTGCGGTTGGTTATACACTGGATGAATTAAAGAATGAAATTACAAAAACAACTCCCGCTTCTTTTGAACCAAGCATAGATTATGTTGTTACCAAAATTCCAAGATTTACCTTTGAAAAATTTTCTACAACTGATGCGATTTTAGGTACATCGATGAAATCAGTTGGTGAAGCTATGGCAATAGGTAGAAATTTTAAAGAATCTCTTCAGAAAGCACTTGTGTCTCTTGAGGTTGGTTTTTCAGGGTTAGATAGAATTTTTTTACTTAGCAAAAAAAACATAGAAAAAAAATTAAAGAAAAATATACCTAATAAAATTTTATTAGTTGCTGAAGCCTTTAGAAAAAAAATTGATATTAAAAGAATACAAAACTTGTCTAAAATAGATAATTGGTTCTTGCAGCAAATAAAAGAGATTGTAGAAGTTGAAAATCAAGTTAAAAAAAAAGGCCTACCTAAAGATTACAATGAATTTAATAGAATTAAATCTGTGGGCTTCTCAGATAAAAAATTATCTGAAATTACAAAAATACCAGAAGAAATTATTAGAAAGAAAAGAACTGCATTAAAAGTGCTACCTGTTTACAAAAAAGTCGATACGTGTGCTGCAGAATTTAAGTCATTCACACCCTATATGTATTCTACTTATCAGAGAAATTATTCATTTAAATCTGACTGCGAAGCCAATCCTTCATCAAAGAAAAAAATTATAATTTTAGGGGGTGGCCCCAATAGAATTGGACAAGGAATTGAATTTGATTACTGTTGTTGTCAGGCTAGTTACGCTCTAAAAGATGCTGGTTTTGAAACTATAATGATTAATTGTAACCCAGAAACTGTTTCAACTGACTACGATACAAGTGATAGATTATATTTTGAGCCACTTAAGGAAGAGTATGTTTACAATATTGTTAAAAAAGAAAAAGAAAAAGGAAATCTTGTAGGGATTATTGCTCAATTTGGGGGACAAACTCCAATTAAACTTGCAAAATTTTTGAACGACAACAAACTTCCAATTTTAGGAACTCAATACACATCTATAGACTTAGCTGAAGACAGGGATAGATTTAGAAAATTGCTTGATAGATTAAAATTAAAACAAGCCAAAAGTGGTGTAGCAAAAACGTTTGAACAAGCTATTCGAATTTCAGAAAGAATAGGTTTGCCTTTAATGGTTAGACCTTCTTATGTTTTAGGTGGAAGAGCTATGGAAATAGTCTACGAGAAAAGTCAGTTAAAAAAATTTGTAGAGGAAGCATTCAAAGCAGCTGAAAAAAATCCAATACTAATCGATAAGTTTATTGATAATGCCATGGAGATTGATGTGGACGCTATATCTGATGGAAAACAAGTTTTTGTTGCAGGTATAATGCAGCACATCGAAGAAGCGGGTATTCATTCGGGTGACTCTGCTTGTTGTCTACCTCCAATATCAATTAAGAAAAGTTTAATAACAGAGATAGAAGCCCAAACAAAAAAATTGGCCCTAGCTCTAAAAGTAAAAGGTTTAATGAATATTCAATTTGCAATTAAAAATGATGAAATTTTTGTTATAGAAGTAAATCCAAGAGCTAGCAGAACAGTGCCATTTGTATCAAAAGCTAAAGGACTTCCGCTTGCTAAAATCGCCTCAAGAGTAATGACTGGAGAAAAATTATCTAAATTTAATTTAAGAAGTAATACTAAAAATATGTTTGCAGTTAAAGAAGCTGTATTTCCTTTTAATAAATTTCCAAAAAGTGACGTG
>Ga0308016_10001322_pt1 | contig 12361 bp, 14 predicted proteins | sample Neamet233_FD_203129 | JGI IMG/M metagenome (GOLD analysis project Ga0308016, IMG submission 203129) | Marine microbial communities from water near the shore, Antarctic Ocean - #233 | ecosystem: Environmental > Aquatic > Marine > Unclassified | place: Southern Ocean | collected 2014-07-28
TCCATGTGCCAGTATTTCCAATCTTCTAATAATGTGTTTATTCCCTACTATATCTTTAAAACTCTTGGGTCTATATTTTTCAACCCATGGGATGATCATTATAGGATGTGAAAATATAATTGATATGATTTATCCATTTTTTATTTTTTAACAATCGTTAAAAACCAATGAGTGTTTGTACCATTATTATAACTATGTTTTTCATTGTTTTGTTTTCACTGGTCACACTGACAAACTCTTTCAATGTCGGGATTATAGGGACAGGTCCTGCAGGTGCTCTGGCGGCTATATCTCTTGCCAAGAGAGGTCACACTGTTAATATATTTGACCAGCATGTCTTTACGCCCGAAAAAGATTTTAAGAATTACAACCTAGTTCTCTACAAGAGGGGGATGGACGCGTTGTCTAGGTTTGGTGTGAAATACTCTGATAAGAGTGTTGACATTAAACAGATACTGGCCCATAAGAATGATGTGGCGTCTCAGAAAAGAAGTCTCGAGTCTGTTAGTATTTCTAGGAGGGATTTATTGGATTGTATAAAGGATTCTGCCAAAGATTTGGATATTACTTTCCATCACTCTAAGCTTATTACTGTTGATTTTGAGAACAACATCGCATTCCTAGATAATTGTAACTACAATTACGATCTTCTAATAGGAGCAGATGGTTCAAACTCTAAGGTCAGATCTGCATTAAGATCCTGTAATCAGAATTTTGATTTCGATGAGATTTGGGATGACAGGGGTTTCACTACGTTTGATATAACAAAAGAAGAATTGGAAAAATTCAAAGGATACGATGAGAATTGGAAAAATTCTTTCCACATTTGGCAGGATGATAGTGGAGACTCGGAACTTATCTGCCCCCCGTCAATTGGAGGGGGTATAACTGTTTCATATGTATCCAAGAACAACTTCGACATGTCTAAATTCCCTGAATTTGAATTGGAGAGGTTGGGCGTGGAAGAGATCGAGTCTAGGAAACCCCGTGTCACTAAGTCTGTGTATTGTACACATGCAGGTATTGGAAATGTATTGTTGATGGGAGATGCGTGTCATTCTATGATTCCTTCTCTGGGTCAAGGTGTTAACGCGGCTTTAGAAGACTCTGTTTATCTGGAAGCATGTTTTTCTTCAGACAGTGTGGAATCGGTTGTGAAAAGTTACAACAATATAAGGCTAGGTGATTCTTATGCCGTGACCAAATTGTCTCAGATTGGATTCGGAAATTCGGATAGAAGCGACCGTGGAAATGTACACAGTGCCATTAAGTATATAGGAAATCCGGACATATCGTACAGTGAGATTCTGGATATAGTAAACGATAAGGCTGAAATCGTATAAATAAATCTATTTGAGACTATTAGTGGGTTAAGAATGGAGGACGTGAAGGACGAACAAGTGATAGGTCCATATACAATGGAGTCCGATGGTTTTCTGGGAAGAGGTACTTTCGGACCAGTCATTAGATCAAAGAAGAGTGATTCTAGTGAGATGTTTGCAATCAAAAAGATTTCAAAGCTTCTTATAATAGAGAATAATATGTCACATGAGATGAAGAATATAATAGCAAACATACGCACTCTTCGTCATCAAAATATTGTAATTGTCCACGACATCTTGATGTCTGAAAATAACATATGTTTGTGTATGGAATACGTAAATGGGAAAAAGCTTATAAATCTGATAGGAGAAGAAGGGAACATAAGAAGTAGACTAGCATGCAAATACTCTAGACAAATATGCAACGCTCTATCATATAGTCATGCACAGGGTATTTCAAATCAGAATATAAATCCTTTTACTATTTTGATAAACGAGCATGACAATATAAAGCTATTGGGATTCGATCTTATAAACGATTCTCTCATCCACGATACATTATATGGAAATTTTATTGCTCCTGAGATAAGAGATGTAAACTTACAACGCGGTTCCGGTACCAAGCAAGATATGTGGGCTGTGGGGATGACAATATACTATATGCGTATGGGGTATCTTCCTAAAAACTGTAGTGCACCTTTTAAAGATATACCATTATGTATGAAACTAGGGATGAGACCAAATAAAAGAATTAGGAAGGTTATAACCAACCTGATTTCAATATCTCCTGAGAAAAGAAAATCAGCTGAAGAAATACTTGAGTTTAATTGGTTTCAGTGAAAAAAGAAACGTGGTTTACTATAGTTTGTTTTGGGTATAGGTTCATCTGTCTTATTTAGAAGTTCTACAAGTTGGTCAGCAACTTCTCTCATTGAATTATTTATATATCCCTCAAAAATTAACCCCTGCTCTGATACGTTGTTTTCACGTTCTACACGTGTTGATTCCATAATATCTTCCCTTTCAATACGCTCACATTCTGTCTTTTTATAATAGTCTTGTTGATCAATCAGTATCTGATTGATCTCTTCACGAAGAGTAGACATATGTTTTTCAATAAGGACACTGATTTCATCTATTGTAATAGTCCTTTCCTTGGAGAATGGATTCCTCATGTTTATTGGTACCATTCAATATTTAATTCCCTAATTTAGTAGTTTTATTAATTATTATAATGCGTATACTTAATGAAAATGCCACTTTTCGGATCAGGAGAGTGTACGAAAGAGTCCAATTCGTCTAGGTATATTTCTACAGATCTTCCGTGTGCAAAGATATTGACTACTCAAAAGAAAAATTGTTGTAAGCAAAAAGACTTACCATTCATACTCAACGTAGCGTCAATATATAACTCGAAGACTTCTGGAGGGGATGATGAACAGATACAGGGCGTGTCAGATTATGTTAAAGAGTTCGAATCCTATCATACAGGTGTTCTAGATGATCACAATAATACACACATCCATACAAATACCAAAAAGGGAAAATATATGATTGGTCTAGTCGATAAATATAATTCTACTGTCCCATTGGTTATTCACCAAGAGAAAAAGTTTACACCTGTCCCATCATCTGTACCTAGGGTAATTTATATGGTGAATGATATTCCAAGAATCCAAATACCCATGCATAGGTACGTAACTGTAACTGGAAACAAGTCTACAGCTGTGTTTAGGGATATAGAATTGTTTAGACATAAACCCAATACTCGAGGATTCGAAAACATACTAGGTATTATAGAGGGGAAATCTTTCCTAAAAATTGACATACCACTTGTTTTCACCGAGCCAATGACTGATTTCTTTTTACTCGAGGATATCACGTCTTCTATGTTAGAAATTGGAAGAGGGTTGGGTCGCAACAATGCACAAGATACAATTTTATATTTCCAATTCCGAACTAAAACACTCCACAAGAGGCTTATACAGGTAACTCTGGATAGTCTGGGATTTTCAAGCATATCCTCTGGTGCTATAGTTGAAGAAAATATCAGAGGTTATACTATATCCGTCGAAGTTAAGGAGGTTCGTGGTACCAGTGTTGCATGTATACTTAAAGTAATAAGTGATGCGTCAATTATTTCAGAAAAGGAGTCTACTTCTGAGATTCTTGACCTAGTGGCGACAGATTTTATTACATTTGAGGAAACATCTGTGAGAAAGTACCTAGAAGATGATGTTAAGAATATGGTGATATTCGAAAATAACAATAAGCCTCATTTGACAAATATAACAGACCTAAAAACTTCAATGGAAGAGGGTATAGTGTATGCATGTAGAGAAGTAAACGAGAAGCTTTTCCAAGATCCTTCTAATGTAGAATCTGAAACGGAGTTATTTAATGCTAGACGGGTAGGGACTATAGCAGGGTATATAAATGCCGATCAATTGAGAGATGCTATGAAAATAGCAGGCGGAGACAATTCTTCTAGGATATTCTATCTGACAGATCCTGTAAAGAATGTCCCTACCGTGATAAGTAAGAGAGTATATGATGGTGAAGACGATCTAGTTTCTTCTAATCATTGCCAGGTCGGTTCTGAAGGGGGGGTTTTTGATGTTTTGCATGTAAATATAGTATGATTATTTTTTAAGTAGCAAATCAGGATTGTTCTCTGGCCCGAAAACTGGTAACAAATCGGGGTTGTTCTCTGGCCCGAAAAATGGTAGCAAATCGGGGTTGTTCTCTGGCCCGAAAAATGGTAGCAAATCGGGGTTGTTCTCTGGCCCGAAAAATGGTAGCAAATCGGGGTTGTTCTCTGGCCCGAAAAATGGTAGCAAATCGGGGTTGTTCTCTGGTCCGAACATGGGGTAGTTAGATGTATCCATTATTGTTTAGTTGTGTTGTATAAAAAAAATCTATCTTATTTTACACAATGATGCGTCAGAAATTGTTTCTCAATTATATATATAATTATTATATAAAACTATAATGAGATTTCCATATATAATCCTACTGTGTCTATTGAATTCTGTACAATCATTTTATGTCCCTTTACATGTAAAAACTTCACAGATTCACAAGACTTCGTCATTTAAGTCTAGACCATCTGTTAGGCATGTGGAGGTGGTTGTAAATATGGACCTGACAGCCGAATCTTTCCACGAGGCTTCTACTTCTGTGGGGCATGTTTTATCCAGATATTCTCCTTTTATATGTACATACATGGCTCTGATGATATTTCTGAATCGTGAAATGTTTTTTGGGGGAATGGGGATGGGTAGTTTAGGAGACCCTGTTGGGACAATGGAAGTTGATGAATTTGTAGATATGGACGAAGTTGCTGGTATCGATTACGTCAAGACCGAGGTTGAAGAGATTATTTCATTCCTTCACAATCCCTCCAAGTATGATGCTATAGGTGCTAAGATCCCAAGGGGTGTTTTACTTAGTGGCCCACCTGGTACAGGTAAGACTATGTTGGCCCGAGCTATTGCATGTTCTGCCGGAGTTCCCATGATTGCTGCAGCAGGGTCCGAGTTTACACAGGTATACGTCGGGTTTGGGGCAAAGAGGGTTAGGGAGCTGTTCGAAAAGGCTAGGAAGAATTCTCCGTGTATTCTTTTTATCGACGAGATAGATTCTGTAGGTGGAAAAAGAGGTCTTGGTATGGGTCAGAATGAAGAAAGAGAAGGTACGTTGAACCAATTGTTGACAGAGTTGGACGGGTTTGGGAGAAATTCTGGAGTCATCGTGATGGGAGCTACCAACAGGGCTGATATGCTAGATGACGCATTGGTACGCCCAGGACGTCTGGATAGGAAGATTCATATCTCTCTTCCTCATGTAAAGGCACGACTCCAAATTCTAGAAGCTCATTCAAAGGGGAAAGTGATCTCACCCGACGTAGATTTGAAATCTCTTTCCAAGCAAACAGTTGGTTTCTCTGGAGCTGATCTAGGTTCTCTATTGAATGAGGCAAGTATATTTGCCGTAAGGCATAATAGAACATCTGTAGAGACAAGAGATGTTGAAGAAGCTTTCGATAAACAGACGATTGGTATTCGTCTTAAGGACCTAGATGTTGACCCCAGGGCAGACAAGATTGTGTGTATTCACGAAGCTGGACATGCATTTGTTGGAGCTCTTCAAGAAGAATACCATAGGATATCTAGGATTAGTGCTATCCCTTCATCATCTGGTGTGGGTGGTTTCACGTTGTTCCGCCCAGAAGAAGAGTCTGGTCTAGTCTCATACAATATGTTATGTGGAGAACTCCGAGTACTTCTTGGTGGGAGAGCAGCAGAAGAGGTTTTCTTCGGGGAGTCCAATGTCACTACAGGAGCTCATTCGGATCTTTGCCGGGCTAAACAAATAGCTTTAAATATAGTTAAAGATTATTCTATGGGAGGATCGATTTCTTTCCCAGATAAGGAAATCAGCCATAGGGTATCTTCATTGTTGAATACATCGTATATAGAGGCCCTTGAAATAGTAGCCGTCAATGTAAAGATTATAGAAGAGGTGGCAGATACTCTCCAGATACAGCGTGAGATGAGTGGGGATGAATTCTATGCAATCCTTTTATCTCATGGGTTGAAGTGTTAATTATAATGTATAAAGGCGTTTCTGTATTTATTATTAAACATGGGTGACGAGAGAGTGTGGAGCTTAATAAAATATATAATTAAATATTATTCTTCATCATAATACCAATTAAATCCAGGAGCTGGAGATATTCTCCGCATCCATGTATAAGATTCTTCTCTGTAACTGCAATATGTCTACAGATAATACCCTTGGATACGTCTCCTAAAGATTCATTATTCACAACACTCTCTACGATCTTCTGTAGGAAATCTTCAACTGGAAATCCTGACAGTATAAATGTATTTACAAATTCTTGTGATTCTTTGAATATATTAGTATCAACTGTTTTCCACATATTGTCGACCAATGTTTTAGGTATGTTTCCACATACGTCGTCTACATTATCCATATCCACTTCTCTATCGTTCATTATTGAAATCATCTGTAGATTGAAAATACCCTTCCTCATATCCCCCCCAGATGATTCTGATATTTTCACGAGAATATCTTTCCCTATTCTTATATTCTCTTGGTTTGATATATATTCAAGACGTTTCACCATATCTTCCACTGGTATCGTTTTAAATCTGAAATTAGCACACCTAGATAATATAGGACTCATTATTTTGGAAATATAATTACATATCAAACAAAATCTTGTCACGTTAGAATAGTCTTCCATGATTCTTCTCAGTGCAGACTGGGCTTGTATAGTCATCGTATCTGCTTCATCCAGTATCACCAGCTTGAATTTACAGATGGAGTCTCCTCCAATAGCTCTCTTGGAAAATTCCTTGATCTTGAACCTGACTGTGTTTATATCTCGTTCGTCTGAGGCATTGAGTTCGAGAAGGTAATCTTTTTTGTTTCTAGGATATACTTCTTTTGAGAAAGCATGAATAGTACTGGTCTTTCCTGTTCCTGGTGGACCATGTAATATTAGATGGGGAAGATTTCCTGACTCTATAGATTCTTTCATTAGGCTAGATATCTCTTTCTGATATGTCATATCATCTATGACACGTGGTCTGTATTTCTCTACCCACGGTTTCATGGTGTTGGAAATGACACCAATATTAATTATACCATGTAGATTTATAAATGTTAAGAATGTTTATGTATGAATGTAGTTACAGCAATTCCTAGTTCAAGTGATCCTGATATTTTACCTCCTGTTAATGAGAGGACATGTCCCTTTTCATGATATCTTACAGATCTGTCAGCACAACCGATATCGACAAACTTCGTTTTCATTGATGTAAAGTATTCCACATACTCGTGGGTATTCAAAAAGTTCACATACGATTTCGATACATCCTCCTCTATAAGGTTTCGACGTTCTTCTACGAGAGTGTCGTTTACATTTTCAATAAAAGCTTTTGCTTCAACTATACTATTTGACTGGAACAGTGGTGTGTGTAGCACGTGAGTCATTGTGTATAATGATTTGGATCTTTTATATGGGTAAACAGAAAAGAATTGTCCATCTACAATTGTGATTGCTGGAGACATTTCGTCATTGTCGTCAATTCTTCTATATACAAGAGTGAGACATGGTTCAAATATACTATGTTCAAGTGGATATAAAGTTCCATAGCTACAGTCAAATGCTAAGTCATATACTTTCTCGTCGTAGTAAATGCGTTCTCTATCTTCTGAAATATGCAAACGATCATGGTGATAGTCCAATAATTTATGTCCAAATTTTGTAGAAAAATATTCCTTTACCTTCTCGAAATTAATCCATCGTTCTTTGACTAGTAAGATTTTGTCCCCATCGACAAATGAATCATTGAAATCTATACCACGTCCACGAAGATCTTCTATAGTTTTTGTTTCGTATTTAGACCCCTCGTGTTCAAATATGGCAATATAAGATCTGTAATCCAGAATACTTTTAGCCGCCACGATATAGAAAGAATCTATATCTTCACTGAAATCCGGATAGATTTTCATGAAATCATTATAGCCTTGTCTACACTCAGCACGTGTCTTGTAAGATCTGCAATAATGGAATCCCCCATAATGCAATCTGTTTTGATTTTTAGAAGAAGATCCCGAAAAAAAAGAATCACTCTTATCAAGAATATCAAAATCTATACCTAGTTTTTCCAACGTAGACGCTACTTCACACCCAAACCATCCTGCACCAACTACGAGAGCTTTCATAACATAGATACACACCCACTATAAAAATCTCCCCAAAATGTGACGATTACAGTACAGATGCTTCGGACACATACATGAATGCTGTGTTCTCCTCCCCAACCTTATCTGGACCAGAAGTGTTTGATGGATTTTTGCACAAGTTGCAGATATAAGGAAGAATTATCTGGACCAGATAGGTCTTTACAGACCCATCGTCTGAAACTCCTGACCCCTGAGTCATAACTTTACCCTTTGCCTTCCCCTTCCCCTTTGCAGAAGTGTTTCTCATGTTTTCAGAGTCCTTAGAGAATCTTGCAGCCACAATACTGGACTTAACAGTATCTTCTATATGGTCCATACTAACCCCTGGTTTATTCTTACAGATGATGTAAAACACATCTAACGAATTGTCGTCAGGCTCCAGAAGTTTCTGGTCGGACTTGTCTTCGTTGTATCTTGTGATGTCGTGATGATCCCATGATGGCGCGGTCCATACGGTGGGGAAGGTTTTTCCCAATTGATGTTTGAATGAATGTATTCCACCAGGAGAAGAGAAGCATGCTATACGTGTATCGCATACGAAGAATATATCATCTTCTCTCTCGTTATTGGGATCATACACTATCCTAATACAATTGTACAATGACATATCCTCTTGGAAACCAGTCATGAGATCTTCCATCACAGATATCTCACATATTTGATCCATATCGAATTGTGAAATAGTGTGTGAATGTTCATATTTTTATTTGATATTTAATATTAAATCTTAAACCAATCCGTTCCATTTGTATATACCTTTACAGTCCCATAACTTGCAGAAATAGTGTCCGATGTGCTCCCAGATATTAATTCGGTCGAAAAGGGTGATATTGTTACAACACTTGCACCAGAAACTTCTTTTACTATGTGTATCACATCCCCAACAATCTTTAATGTAGGGTCCGGTAATGTAACTGTCGTTGCAAGAGTTCCGGTGACTGATACTATACCAGATGAAACGTCTGTTGCATGTGTGGTAACTAGGGAACCTATTGCAACCCTTGAATTTTTATATGTAAATGTCAGATTCCCCGATCCATCTGTCACCATCAATTGTCCAGATGTGGGAGCTGTAGACGGCCAAATATAAGAACCTATTTGTATATCAGAAGACGATGAAATAGAAGAGGTTGTGACCGAATCACATGTTATAGTCCCGGACATGGTATCATACTATATCAATGTTATTATTATTTCTCTTCTTTAACCTGACTCCAAACCTTTTTTGTGATACCCGTAACAATCAATGCCCCTCCCCACATGCTCACTATCATCTTCACCCCCCTCATCTAAAAAACTTTTATACATCTTGAAACATGGGAGTTGAGAGAGCCATCAAGACCGTCAAGAGTGTGTTCGACAACCATATTGATTCGGCCTTTTCGTGCGACTTGACTGGTACTATATTTGATCACCATGAGGACTGTGTTTTGTCTATGTACAATCTTTCAACCGGTGTAAAGGATGTACACGAGGGTAAGGGGAAGCTCATGGATGTGTTTGGAGGTCTACTTGAATTTTTCAGGGATGGTGGGGACGAAAACAATCCGAAGCCAGTAATGATTGATATTAGTGAAGAAGATCGTGTCTGGTTTGCGACATGGAGGAACCCGACCCCGGGAATGCTGTTTTTCACTTCTTTCGTCAGCTTGGATAAAGATTTCAAGATTGTCAGACATAGTATTGTCATGAAGACGGATTAATAAATTGGTAATTTAAGAAAGCTTGGATGTATTGCTACATATTATGTCGTTGTGTCCGAGTGGTTAAGGAGATAGTTTAGAACACTATTGCCGTAATGGCGCGCAGGTTCGAGTCCTGTCAGCGACGTTGGTAATTTTCTTTTTATATTTTTAAAACATATTTCTTATATCACACACAATGATGGTCTTCGCCTTATCGAAGCATGTGTTATGAACATTAAAGTATTTCTATATTTTAAATGGGCAATGGGAGAAGTCAATTTTATGGAGTCAATGTCATATAAAGATTTCGACAAATTCGTGCCATTACCTCACGGACACCATTGTATGGTTATAAAAGTATATGATGGAGATTCTTTTACAATTGGGTTTAAGGATTTCACAGGAGAGTTCGTGAGATGCCCAATTGGTATATTCGGAATTGATACACCAGAGATGAGATCTTCTGGATTTGAAAAAAAAATCGCCAGGAAAGCCAAGAAAAAATTGTCTGGTGTAATACTGGGTAAAATGGTCGTATTGATACATCCTACAATAGGTAAACGAGGAAATGTTATTTGCGATTTAGCTACAGAAGCTATTCCGAGTATTATGGAATATATGTTGAATGAACCTAGGTTATGTAGGCCATATATTTCGGGGAAAAAACCTCCCTGGGTTGAATCATGTGAAACAGAATTAGATATTTCAACTAATTGTATGTTGAAAAAGTTCAAAGATAAAGGGGATAATGACTATTCAAACCTAGTTGGGAAAAATATTGGTTTATTACATTCCAATAATGCAAATCGTCTTCGTAAAAAAAACAAGAGTATACGATCCATAAATATGTCCACAGGTAGTAAACATTCACCTAAACATGTAAATATAGGAGAATCTGCTAAAATGAAGGAAATCAATAGCATATCTATCTCTTTCGGTGAATCTGAAGGAGTCAATCAAAAGGCATCTCTAATTTTATCAGATGATTCAGAGATTGAAATATCTTATGATGAGACCAACTCAGATATACTTGTAGATGGTTATAGATATGTAAGCGGGGAGTCTTTTATTCTAGATGGAAAGAAAGTTACGTTTATCCACGTAAAAGATTAGCCGTCACGGGAGTTCATATATTATCGTTTATCGTGTCTTGGAATATTAGAATCAGGATTGAAAAAAAATAGGTTTCGGGGTAGTGGTCACCACATCCTCAGAAAACAAAATCAACCAAACCAACAAAAGCACAAGTGCGCAAAAACTGCAAAAACTGCAAAAACTGCAAAATGAAGCGCTCTTGCTCCCAGATCGATATCGACTCATTCGTCACGTCAACTATTCTCAACCACAATGTCTGTAAGACTATCAATATGTTCTTATCGGATAAGACATTCCTCTTCACGGGTCTCGTCTGCAAGGAGTGGACCAAGCCTACGTCTACTTTCACATCTAAAAGAGAGATGTTAAAAAGCTCTAGCATGCTGGAAGAGTTCTTCGACCACGACATACCATTTTCTCCGGAACAACTGATGTTATCCGCTGTCCTTCACGGAAGTGTCCAGGGAATGGAGACGGTATATTATCATGTCCAGAAGGATCATAATGGAGCAAACTTCCCGTGGTTCAAGTTTACATTTAACAAAGCTGTTCATGGTGGGACCAGTATCGAGAAGATGAGATTTATGAGAGATAAGGGGTGTCCTTTTGGAGATAGGACTCTGAACATGGCAGTTATCAATGGGTCTCTCGAGAATATAGTTTGGTTGAAAAGTGTTGGATGTAAGTTCAGTGACGATACTTTCAGCATTGCCTCAAAGGCAGGATCACTTCCGATAATGCAATGGCTTCTTAGTGAAGAGTGTGGGTTTGGCCCGACTACATTCAGTGAAGCTGCATCCAATGGGGATCTTCGGAACATGATTTGGTTGAAAAGCGTGGGGTGTTCTTTCGACAAGAGGACATTGTTGGAGGCAGATCGTAATGGTTCGGAAGACAATAAATTTTGGCTGGCAGTACATGGATGTAAGCGTTATGATAGTCCGATGGACATTGCAAGTTTCGAAATAGACGATTTTATACGTGACAATTCCCCTATTGTTTACTGATTTATAGAGCCTTGAGCACTGGGCTCTTTATTATCACGTGTGGAATAAAAATTAATATATATTACCATCTTTATGAAATGATTGACGTGTGGACAATATCGGCACTAAGCTTCGTTGTTGTTATGTTTACATGGATATTGTTTAAATTCATCACCGTAAATAGTGGAGAACCCTATTCCTGTTTCAAATAACTTTTACCCTGCATATATACAACATGCCCACAGAATAAAATGAATATGGTATATTATGACAACAACACGGAAACATAGACATGTCTCTTGTCTTACATTATGCGATGAACACATCCGTGGATGCGGATCTAGGCCTCGATTCTTCCGGATCGTCATTGGATGCTACAAATACAAATGTAACCTCATTCGATGATCCAACATATGGGCGTGTTGCATATTTCAACGGTACTGATACCAGTCTAGTACTTGATTCTGCATCTGTACCAACTGCTATGACAAGT
>Ga0308016_10001326_pt1 | contig 12354 bp, 10 predicted proteins | sample Neamet233_FD_203129 | JGI IMG/M metagenome (GOLD analysis project Ga0308016, IMG submission 203129) | Marine microbial communities from water near the shore, Antarctic Ocean - #233 | ecosystem: Environmental > Aquatic > Marine > Unclassified | place: Southern Ocean | collected 2014-07-28
AATCGCTATAGGCTGAGACACCAAAGGAAAAAAAGCGCAGGTGCCCGTAGAGCGGCAAAATTGCTGGCAAAACCAGATAAACTGATTGGCCTAATATTAATAGGTAATAACTCAGTAAATATTCTCGCTGCGATCATCGCTAACATGCTAGCTATCCATTACGTTGGCAAAGCGGCAGCTCCATGGGTGGCAACGGCATCCTTGACTATCTTAGTGCTGGTTTTCTCAGAGGTCACCCCAAAAACTATTGCTGCGCAGAACCCAGAATGGTTTGCCTTTAAAGCGAGTCACATCCTTAAGCCTCTTCTACAGTTGTTCTCCCCACTTGTCTGGATGGTGAATACTCTAACTAATGGAATGGTGTCGCTACTGGGCTTCGATCCAAACAAGGATCGGGATGATGGACTAGACTCAGAGGAACTCAAGTCATTAGTCGACATCTCAGGCCATAAGCTGTCAGCCAGCCACCAAGAGATGCTAAGGGGAATCCTAGACCTCGAAAATGTTACTGTCGAAGACATAATGATACCTCGTAACGAAGTAAAGGGCTTAGATCTAGAAGAAAGTATCGATGATCTAATGACTTCAATCCTTGATTCAGAATACACACGGCAACCCATCTATGAAGGTGATATCAATAATATAATCGGTATCTTCCATGGCCGAAAAGCTAATCACCTTTTGCGATCAAAAAATGTAACCCATAGCACTATTAAACGTTTTGCTGAGGAAGCCTACTTTATTCCCGAAAGCACGACACTGACCAAGCAGCTACTTAATTTCAGGCAAACTAAGAATCGATTTGCTGTAGTCGTAGACGAATATGGCGAAGTGCAGGGTCTGGTAACCCTCGAAGATATTCTCGAGGAAATCGTCGGAGACTTCACTACTAATACCGCCGATGAGGTGGAGGAAGTCGTCGCTAAAAACGATGGGAGTTATGAAATTAATGGTGCCGCCACCGTTCGAGAGATAAACAAAGCCACTGGCTGGACTCTACCCACTGATGGGCCAAAAACGTTAAATGGTTTAGCCTTGGAACAATTAGAAAGTATTCCTGATGGCAATGTCAGTTTTTTGGTCGAGGGTTATCGGTTTGAAACCGAACAAATTAATGGCACGATGATCAAAAAGATCAGGGTAACTCGCATGCGTCAGAAAAAAATACCTGAGGACTAAACCGGTTATTTTTTACCGCTGCGTTCATTGCACAACAACAAGACATACCTTTTTTGTTCTGCGCCCAGATAGCTCCACCCGCGAATCTCTTCAATTGTTCTGAAGCAACCTGTACAAACATCATCATCGTTAAGCGCGCAGATAGACACGCATGGAGAAACGATAGGTGGCTCTAACATCAACGCTCAACCTTTATTAAATCAGTGCCCATCTTCTCAGCTTTTTGCACATATATTTGAGCTCCAGCAAGCATATGTATCCGCATATTCTCTTCGGTTTGGCGGATAATCTTACCCGGCGAACCAACCACCATAGAGCCGTCGGGAATAACAGCACCCGCCTTAACTAGGGCATTTGCCGCTATCAAACAGTCACTACCCACCACTGCTCCGTCAAGAATAACAGCCTGAATGCCAATGAGGGTCCGGTCTCCTATTTCTTTGCAGTGCACCATTGCCTGATGCCCGACGGTGACATCTTCCCCAATTTTCAACGGTTGACCGGGGTCAGCATGCAACACTGCACCATCCTGAATATTGCTGCGTTTACCTACTTCGATATAATCGCAATCACCCCTAATCACAGCGTTAAACCATACACTGGACTGTTCTTTTAAAATAACTTTGCCCATCACATCGGCGCTTTCCGCTACAAATGCTGACTCATGAATGTCTGGAGTGTCCTCACCAATGCGATAAATCATTGTTTTTCTCTCTTTCGTAATTCATCCACTTTTTCAAAGGTCGGATAATCTAAATCAATAGACGCGCCTAAGGTGTCGTTAAGCATATCTGTAATCACTTTTAAGGTGAAGCCCCAAATTTTGTAGCTCTCATACTGAATAAAGGGAAAGCGTATTACTGCTCCGCCGTCAGAGTTATCTATTTTCATATCAAAATACTGATACTGGGTAATATCCATAAATAGCCTTAAAGGCACATCAAAAATAGCCGCAATTTCACCGGGTTCCGGGGTCAGAGTCAACTTACCCTTCGCAATCACTACATAAGGAGTTACATGGACATCGCGGCGTTTTGGTGATGCCGTGGGTAAGGTCGCCACGGGCTCGACTGAGTTGCAATCCAGCCCGACTTCTTCATAAGCCTCACGCAACGCGGTCTGTAACAGATCACTATCTGTTTTATCCCACATGCCCCCAGGGAATGCCACCTCCCCACTATGACTATTTAGGTGCAATGCTCTTTGGGTTAGGACTACTTGAGGATTATTAATATCACCATGCAAAATAACCAAAACAGCAGCCGTTGTTTTAGCTTTATTGGGTCTAGGTTCCAACCTTTTTAATGGAAATTTGACTAACTTGTTTGCAATAGAGGTAAGCATTTGTGCATTATACGCAGTCAAACTATATTACTGAGTGTTTCATGAATTTTTGTTCTAATTGCAGTAAGGCAGTCATCCAGAAAATACCCGAAGGAGACAATCGTCTGCGCCATGTATGTGAGTCTTGCGAGACTATTCATTACCAGAACCCTCGTGTTATAACTGGTATTTTACCCATCTACAAAGATCAAATCCTGCTTTGTAAGCGTTCTATTGAGCCTAGGGTGGGCTATTGGACACTTCCCGCTGGGTATCTAGAGAATGGTGAGTCCACACTTGAAGGGGCCATGCGAGAGTGCTTCGAGGAATCCTTAGCTAACGTCGTTAACCCTAATCTTTACGCTATTTATGATATCCCGCAGATCCATCAAGTTTATGTTTTTTATCGCGCGGAGCTCGAGAAGCCGATATTTGGGCCCACCTCTGAGTCCTCCGAGGTGGCATTATTTGATGCGGCTGACATTCCTTGGAATGAACTTGCATTCCCAATGGTCGAAGCCACTCTAGACCATTATTTAGAGGATCGTGAAACAGGCGAGTTCACTGTTATACGCGAGGATATCAGACGCCCTTGGAAGAGCCGTCACAATCCTTCTTAGCTAATATAGTATCAGTCAATGATTGAAAAAAAGTATGCCTCTCCATCGGCATTTTCTTTTCACCACGCCTTTGCTCATTAGGACCCAGCCCGAACTCTAGCAGTTTCTTTTTCCGAGCATACAATCGTGTGCCAAGCATGCCGTCCCAAATAGACAATACACTGCCCAAATTCGAATTGCTGTTTCCAACACTATGATGAAGTTGATGCTGAGCCGGACTAATAAAAATCTTTTCGAGCCGACCAAATGAAATCCAAATATGTGAATGCCGTAGATTCGCAGCCGCAAAATTAAACAAAAAGCCAAACATATCAACACCCAGAATTTGCAGACCAGTAAGCCTTTGCGAGAATAGCCAGACAAAAACGCCACTGACTAACCCAAATACGATTAGACTGCGGGCAAAGTAAAGAATATGCTCAATAGGATGCACTCTAAATAAGGTCAACGGAGTTAAAATAGTCGCACTGTGGTGAGTCCTATGAAAAAACCACAGTGAGTCGAACCTATGCATACAAAAATGCAGACAGAAACGGCTCAAATCTTCGATAATAAAGAATACCGTACTGAACAGTAAGCCAATCCAAAACCAGCCAAGCTCAAACTGAGGGGCATCTCCGAAGGTATCTTGAAAGAATGCGCCCACTAAGATAGTAGCTGCCAAATGACTACCAAATAGCGGCATCAGTAAGGATATTTTTACGATGCTATTGATGAGCATTAAATAGACATCAAATATACTTGATCGTGCAAACCAATAACGTCGATCAAATAATTTTTTAACCTGCCCTGCAGGATCAAATCGTCCCTCTTGGATAGAGACCGCCAGAGAGGCCACAACCAGCGCACTGAGTAGATATAGCCAATAGACGCGCTTACCCGCATCCATAAAAAAATCAGCAGGGGCTGTTAACACCTCAAGCACAGTAGTACCCCATAGTTACCAAAGCCTATAGGTAAGTTGCCCAAGGACCATTCGCGGCAGATTCGGTCGAGCTGCATAAGGTCGATGAGACACGATAGCAGACTCATTAGTAAGGTTGCGAACCATTAGCTTAAGGTTAAGTTTATCACTGACGAACCAAGTTCCAGAGACATCTAGCACCGCAAGACTCTCTGTCTGCTCGCCAGGAATTAGGTCACCAGTGCCGGGTGTCTCTCGCATCTCATGTTGATATTTAAGCGCTATATTGACTGACCATCGATCACTCTCTAAACCCACTTGCCAGCGGCCGACATGCTCAGGGATGTAAGGAAGCTGATCCCCTCTCCTTACTAATCCCCACTGTGAGAAGCTTGAAAAGAATTCATCCTGCCAAGCTGATTCGGTGTAGGTATAGTTAAATTGGGTGGTTAAATTTAATGATTCTTTGAGAGGAATTTGGATTTGAGAATTTATCTCTACTCCAGCAATTTCCACAGCGCCCCCATTAAACTCTTGGCCAACCTCGCAATCCGAATCAGAGGCACGACAGCGACCAAGAAAATTACTATAGTCACTAAAGAATCCTATCACCTCAGCTGAAATATCATCAGTTGCATATCTCAGCCCATACTCTAAGTTGACGGTCTCTTCTGGTTCTGCACCGTTTGACCCAGGACCCGCAGGAGAATACCCCGCATGTAGACCTGCCAGGAGACCTAGAGAATCGCTCAATTGCCAATGAATACCAATGCCTGGCGTAGTCACTTTCTGGCTATTGGTATTTTGTACATCAGACAAATAATTATCTACGCTTCCGTCAATATCCTCATGCCGCAAACCTAGCGTTAGAGTCCAGTCAGACCATATTATTTGGTCGGATATGTATAATGCTAGAGCCTCTGTTCTTGCATAATTATTAGTCTTTAAACCCCTGTCGATATCGTCCGAAATCAAAACGCCAGAGCTCATTAAGAAACTCCGCCTATAGTGATTGCGACGAACATCATCTTCATGTAATCGAAAACCCAATTTGATTTGGTTATCTAGACCCAGCCAATTAGCGCTCTTGAGCAGTTCAAACTGGATTCCTTGGGAACTATAAGCGCGATCATTTTCTGTAACATCAATAGACAAATCTTTGTTTTCTGAAACACTCGAATCAAGAGCACCTGTCAAAACATAATATTCACTCAAATATTGATTTGGTGCTCTTAGGACATCCTGAGGCTTCGGGCCATCAATGAAGCCGTCAAACTTATTCCAAGAACGATCAAACTCATTAAAATAAGCTTTAGTATTAAGCGCAGCACTGCTACTTAAGGTAACAGTATGGTTAAGATGGAATTGTCTATGCTCAGACTGAAATCGATCTAATTGAGAGGCGCTGTACCGTCGTTCTGGTGTATTTTCAAAGTCTAAATCAGTCAATCCCAAATAAGTTTCATCAGAATCTTCATCCGCAAAACCTAGCTTTAGAGTCAACACTTGGGGTAGCGAAGTATCAAATTCCCAGCGAACTTTAACGTTGAAATCATTGCGGACAAAGCCGCTATCGCCACCACCGTCAATCTTTTTGAACCCGTCACTGGAATACCGCAAAGCATCAATCAAGACTCCAGCATCACCTATCATAATACCTAGGCTAGCATTTAATTTTAGGTATAGATCAGTACCAGTGGCAAAGTCTAGTTCTGCATGGCTATTCATTTCAACGGGCCGCGTAACAAGATTGACAGCACCGCCAACTGTATGGGGCCCATACTGGATTGCCGCCGGTCCTTTTAGGACCTCTAACGCACTTATTCTTGATGCATTAGTAATATAATAAGCGGCTGGGGCCGAATATGGTGCGGGCGCAATGAGAACACCATCTTCCATCAATGTAATCTTTTGACTTCGATCCGAGGTAGCACCTCGAATACCGATATTAGGCCTTAATCCATAGCCATCTTCCTCGCGAACATATACGCCAGGTATGCTACTGACGATTTGATTCAAGTCACTATAGGCATGCTGCTGCAATTCTTCTTTGCTAATCTGTACCCCAGAGCCTGGGAGCTTTAACTTCGAAGCCTTACTACCAATAATCAAAACTTCTTTAATCATCGGACTATCAAAGTCATCAGCCACTGCCATACTTACTTGGCAGAGTACTATAAAGGTGATCAATGCTCTTAAGGATTTAGTCATTATCAGATTGCACTCTTCCAGGTATCGCTACTCCAACAATAGTAACAAATTCTATTTTCAAGTCATCGGTCACTTTCTTGATTAAACCAGCAACAGAGCATGCCGAATAGCTACTCTGACTATCTGGATTCGCAAAAGCATTTATGCAATCAGTGTCTGTTCCTGCAGATTCAAGCTTTCCTATCTGATCAACCAGAGAGTCCGTCGATCCATTGATCCGTTCATTAACATCCGCCAACTGAGTTTGGAAACGCTGAGTAATATCAGCGAACCCCTCATCGACAATCAAGTCATCAAAGCCCAGCCCTTCGCCACCATTAAAAATGGTTAAAAACTCATTGGCATTAATCTCAAGGTTACGCAATGATGTTTCACTGTAAGGCGACTCTATTAGCTCAGAACAGGTAAGAGAAGTACATTTATCATCAATGCCAAGAGGTATTGTTAGTTTCTGTGATTTACTAAAAGTCTCGATATAAAATAATGCATCGGTCATCAACTGGAAATTATCGCCGAGCTGAGTAGGATCTAAAAAAGCATCCCTAAAAGGCTCAGCCTCAGACGTCCAAGAATCATGTATTAAGGTCGATGCCACGGCAATATCTTCTGATAGCATTAGAGAAAGAGAACATCGCTGCGTCTTGCGCGCAGAATCACTTAATTCATTCCAGCCAGAAGTTGTTTGAACCTGGCTAGCGCAGCTATGATTTAAGTTCTCATTGAATAATAAGTACTCTATTGCACCCACACCTCTCTGATTAAATGCACGATTTACGACGTTATAGTCATCGTCGTTAGCCAGAATAACAGCTTGATCAATACCGCAGGTTGCAGTGGTACCGTTAATATATGAATGCACTCTATTATGTAGTGATTCTTCATTGATTTGCGCAGGTCCAAAAATATGCATTTCTGTTTTTTGAACCTCATCCATCAATGATCGCCAGCCTACTTTGGCATCAGCTTTTGCTAATGCTTCGGCATCAGTGCCAATAGCGCTACAATAAGTGGCCAATACTCCTGAATCCTTAGCAAAAGCATGGGCAGAATCAGCTGTATTCTTGTAATTGGGAATCACAATAGTATCCACAATATTCGTCATTAACGCGCTTCGATCAAATTCTGTTGCAGACTCATCACTTACTGAATCATCACTCGTCGAGTCCTGATTAATAACTAATGCCGATGTATCTCGCGAGTCATCTACACAGCCAGCGGCTAAGGCTGCTAGCAGACAAACGATCAACGGGTTGAAACGAGCCATTTTTTCTTCTCCAATAAAAGGGGCTAACCGAAGCTAGCCCCTATAACTTTCACGTTATCTGCCCACCCTAATCGGGGGCATGTTGTTGATTACCAACCAGCAACATTTTCCGCATCAAAACCATAGGCAGACTGAAGCGTATCCCTAGCAGCAGCAAGTTTAGCAGTATACGCAGTAATTGAGGCAGTTGTATCAGTCGCAACGACACCAGCCTGACTTCCGTCCGCTAACATAGGCGCATCGCCCAAGTCAGCGAGCATAGTTTTTAAATCCGTCAATGAAACTGAAGTTACTGCTTCGTCACGGAATGGCGAGAATGGACTAAACTGTAGGCCAAGAGCAAAGCCTTTCATTTCGGACCAATGTTTGCCCAAATCAGTGAAATTGCCTACATCAGCAAACTTACCATCAGTAAACTCAGACATGTCAGAGGTAACGTCATTGATGTAATGGACCACAGTCGCAGCGATACATTTCTCCCATGTCAGTGCAGCTGTTTTTATGTGTGCGGCCAATGCTGATTCTTCATCACCAGTCATAGCGCCGACATTAGCCGCATTACTGATAATCTCTCGGCCAGCCAAAAATGCATTCATAGCCTCAGTAGAAAGATCGGTTGGATTTGTATTGCCTGCAGTACCTGCATCACGTTTAGCACAGTTTTGAGAATTACCAAAATTAAACTCACTACGCGGGTCGATTAAACCATTACCATTAGTATCGTGATAGCCATTTGACCATCCTTCTCTGCCACTTTTCGCGCGAGCTTCTAGGTCGGTATAGGCGTTGTTATCACGCGCCGCACCATAATAACCGAAGGCCTCATCAAAGTTGTGCTCGCCTGCGGAATAATTTTTGGTACCTTCTTGCTCCTGAATCTCTGTTGCAAAGGAAGCTTGGAAATAGTCATTAGTCCCTTGTGAGAACGCTACCGCACCAAGTAGAAATTTTTGCAACAGCTGACGGATATTGCGGCCGTGAGCATCGTAGTGAACACTCGTCACACTGGCCTCTCCGCTAACTGTTGCTACTATGACAGAAGTTCCATCCGTAGCCTGTGATGCCAACTGCGCAATCCATGAATCGACAAGATCAATTGGACGTGAACCTACCGCAAGATCAGTTCCGAAAAACTCATCTCCAATCAACTTCGATGTCTCTCCACCGCCTTCTCCATTGCCACCTGCGATCTTGCCGTCGAGGTTTTTCCCACCAGACACAGCGCCATATGTTGCTGCATCATCAACATCGCCGCCATCTGCTGCGCCATTCTTTAGCATGAACCCCGTTAGCGCAGTATCAGCACCATCGCCATTCATATAAAAATCAAGATCTGTAAGATACTCCGCCTCAGTCTTTCCTTGCTCGCTCATGGCGCTCATATAATCTACCATTCCCGAAATCAGGAGCTGACGTGCTGATTGTCCTGTATAACTTACTGAGTTTGAGTCCGCAGTGTAAACAGAGTTTTTGAACTCATATACTATTGGCATTGGATCACACACATCTCCGGAGTTATCAGCATCAGTATCAGCCTGGTCCGTATTTTCGACCGCTGGGCAATTATCACCATTATCACCAATACCATCACCATCAGAATCTGTTGTTTCATTTGGATCATCAGGGAAGGCATCAGCATTGTTACCAACGCCATCTCCGTCAGAATCTGTTGTTTCATTTGGATCATCAGGGAAGGCATCAGCATTGTTACCAACGCCATCTCCGTCAGAATCTGTTGTTTCATTTGGATCATTAGGGAAGGCATCACTCGCATCTGCTACGCCGTCCCCATCAGAATCTGGAGGTGTACTGCTACCGCCACCGCCACAGCCCGCTAGAGCGATCAGTAAAAAGGCGACAAGTATTTTTGATAAAATTGAATTGGTGATCATGATTATTCCTTTGTGAATATAAAGTCTCAAAAAAAGTACAGTTGGTTCAAGCTGACCTAGATCAGACAAGTAGCCTTCTATTTGGAGGCGGAGAGATTTTTAATACTACGGAAATCGCTTCTCCCATAACCCGATGAGAATAATAATCACTCTTATTTAAATAGTCAATAAGAATCATTATCATTATCATTAGTATTTAGGAAGTGCTATTGCTACGCCTTAGTCTTTATGTGGACTTGTATCTGTAAGGAACAATTACAAGAGCGCTAATCACGATTAATTAGCGTCTTCTTTACTAAGCTCTTCATCTAACAATTCTTTCAGCTCGCCTTTTTCCTGCATCTCTATGACGATATCACAGCCACCGATCAACTCTCCACCCACCCACAACTGAGGAAAGGTAGGCCAATTGCCGTAGAGCGGTAAATTCGCCCTTATCTCTGGATTAGATAGAATATCTACGTAGGCGAAACGATGACCACAGGACATTAGAGCCTGCACTGTCTGAGAAGAAAACCCACACTGAGGCTGATTGGGAGAACCTTTCATATAAAGAAGTACTGAGTTATTTTCTACTTGGTCACGGATGGTTTCCATTATGTCCATTACGTCTTGCCTATATTGGTGATTGCCTGTGGGTAGACTATTTTAAACCTTTTCAATCTCCGGTAACACTATTGAGCCTGTTTATTTTAAATCTAATGCTTAAAATAAATAATGCTTAGCCCTGAGTAACGCATTTTAGTACTAAACAGCCTTATAAAGCTAAATTTCGTGGCTGTTGCGAGTCTAAACAAAGCAAGCTATCATTTACTACCAAGTAAAGGGGCAGCGTAGCTGCCTTTTTTTATTCCAGTCATAAATAGGAAAGGCTAAAGTTTTTCATGATATCGCCCGTATTAATGAATACGTATGGTCCCAGAGCCGCTACCCTTGTTAAAGGTGAGGGTGCTTGGTTGTGGGATGACAAAGGTAAAAAATATCTTGATGCTCTTTCTGGTATCGCTGTTTGTGGACTCGGCCATTCGCATCCATCTGTTGCCAAAGCAATTGCTGAACAAGCTAACGTGTTAACCCATTGTTCAAACTTTTTTGCTATTCCGAATCAAGAGGCGTTAGCTGAAAAACTATGTCTCGCATCGGGTATGAGTAAGGTCTTTTTCGGCAACTCGGGAGCCGAAGCAAATGAAGCGGCCATTAAAATGGCTCGTCTTTTCGGTAACAAAAAGGGCCTAAAATTGCCCACCGTGTTGGTGATGGATAATGCTTTTCATGGCCGTACATTGGCCACTCTAAGCGCCTCTGGTGGTCGGCGAGTGCAGGCTGGCTTTGAACCCTTAGTGAGCGGATTTGTACGAGCACCTTTTAACGATATTGAGTGTCTCAGTATAATAGCTGACAACAATCCCAACATTTGTGCGATTTTCGTCGAACCTATTCAGGGTGAAGGTGGAATACGAATTGTCTCAGATGATTACCTAAGTAAATTACGTGAGTTCTGCGATGAAAAAGACTGGTTACTCATGTTGGATGAAGTCCAAACTGGTAATGGTAGAACAGGGCAATATTTTTGCTATCAGCATAGTGGGATCACCCCCGATGTGGTAACGACCTCAAAGGGTTTAGGTAATGGTATGCCTATTGGAGCCTGTCTCGCATCAGGAAAGGCAGCCGATCTATTACAGCCAGGTAATCACGGTTCCACTTTTGGCGGTAACCCGCTAGCCTGCGCGGCTGCACTAGCTACTATTAATACGATCCAAGCTGACGGATTACTCGATCGGGCAACTGTGGTGGGAGAGCGCATTATGTCGGGTCTTCGTTCTGAACTTGCTGGTGTAGAGCATGTTAAAGACATCCGCGGTCTCGGCTGTATGATAGGTATTGAACTAAATAAACCCTGTAAATCACTGTTTGGTATGGCCATGTCCAAAGGCCTCGTAATCAACGTTACTGCAGAGTCAGTTATCAGACTGTTACCGCCATTTATTATGACAGATGATGAAGCAGATCTGTTGGTTGCTATTTTGGCCCCGCTGATTAAAGCCTTTAATAAGGACTAATTTATGACTATTAGACACTTCCTTACTCTACGCGATCTTAATGCTGCTGAGTTCAATCACATTATCAAGCTTGCTATTGAGATGAAAGCTGCACGTCGGGAAGGTCGTGAAGAGCAGATTTTTAAGGGCAAAGTGCTGGCTATGGTTTTTGAAAAGTCATCAACCCGAACCAGAGTTTCATTTGAAGCGGGTATGGCACAGTTAGGCGGCGACGCTTTGTTTCTATCGCCCGTTGATTCGCAACTGGGGCGCGGCGAACCCATTGAAGATTCTGCCCGTGTAATATCACGCATGGTTGATATAGTGATGATTAGAACCTTTGGTCACGACATCATCGAGCGCTTTGCTCAATATTCAAAAGTGCCTGTAATTAATGCTCTCACTGATCAGTATCACCCCTGCCAGCTACTGGCCGACATTCAAACTTATACTGAACACCGCGGTCCGATTGAGGGTAAGACGGTAGCCTGGATTGGTGATGGTAATAATATGTGTCACTCATGGATTAACGCCGCCATAGTACTCGGCTTTCAATTAAATATTGCCTGCCCAGAGGGCTATGAGCCCAATGCAAAACTGGTCGCTGAGGCTGGTGATCGAGTAACAATTACACGTAACCCAGTAGAAGCTGTAAGCGGAGCAAGTCTCGTCACCACTGATGTCTTCACCTCTATGGGTCAGGATTCTGAACTGCACGTTAGACTGGAAAAATTTGCTGGCTTTCAGGTCAACCATGAACTGATGGCACATGCCGCTGATAAGGCAATCTTTATGCATTGCCTGCCTGCGCATCGTGAGGAAGAGGTTTCTGGAGCGCTACTGGAAGATGAAAATATTTCGGTAGTTTGGGATGAAGCCGAAAATCGCTTACACGCACAAAAAGCGTTGATGGTGTTTT
>Ga0308016_10001331_pt1 | contig 12347 bp, 9 predicted proteins | sample Neamet233_FD_203129 | JGI IMG/M metagenome (GOLD analysis project Ga0308016, IMG submission 203129) | Marine microbial communities from water near the shore, Antarctic Ocean - #233 | ecosystem: Environmental > Aquatic > Marine > Unclassified | place: Southern Ocean | collected 2014-07-28
AAGATTATAAATAATTCATTCTGGGTTACAGCGTCTATTTCAAAACCTCTCAAGTGGCAATTTTGATGAAAATAATAATAACTATTTATTTATTTATTTTTAGTTTTATAATTGGATCTAATGGAATTATTGACTCAAGTATAACTCTAGATAAAAAAGACTTGTTAATTCTACCAACAAGCGATCAAGAAAATATTATTATTGCAGATAAAGTTCTCTCTATAATTTCTTCGCAAGCTTCTTCTATTGGTCGATTTAATATTATTGATAGAAATATTATAGATGAAATTCTAGAAGAACAAAAATTTCAATTATCTGGCTCTGTTTCTGATAAAGATATTATTGCAATTGGAGAATTAGCAGCTGCAGAGGAAGCATTGATACTAGAAATTATTCATTTTGGCCAGAAAGGAAAACCTCTAAAAGAAGAGAAGAACCAAAATAACAGTAAATATGAAGATAAAGATGAAACTTTATTTTCATGGCTTGTTAAAACTGTTGTAACAACATCAATTGAACAAGCTAAAAAGATTGATACTTTACAAATTGGACTCCAGATACGCAATAATATACATACTGAACTAAAAGCAAATATTAAATTTGTAAATATAAAAAATGGTGAATTATTACAATCTATTCCTATTTCTTCAAGTTATACTGGGGGTAATAAAGATGCGTCTCTTATAAAAGTTCTAAACAACATAACTTTACAAATTAGATGGAAATTAAAAGAATTATATATGATAAATAGTGAAATAATTGAAGTTGATAAAAATTATATAACTATGTTTTCAGGAAAAAATCTAGGTTTGAAAAAAGGTGCAATTTTTGAGGTTACTGCACCGGATAAATTAAAAACATATAAAGGGAAGACTGTAAAGCTACCGGGTCGTTCACATGGCCTTGTCAAGATTGTAGATGTTGGACCAGATGCAAGCAGAGGAAAAATAATCAGGAAATGGAAAGATATAAAACCAGGTTACAAAGCCTATGAATTAAAAAGATCGCCCATTGTAACAGGATTAAGTCTCTCTTTTTCAAGAAAAATGAAATATGAAATTTCTGGCAATTTTATTTTTAATACATTTGGTGACATCTCAACAAGTTTAAATGGATACCTTGGATCTGTAAAAGACTCACGAGAAAAAATGAATGGTTACTTTGGCTTTGGAACAAATCTCAACTACCCTATTATCTCAATTTTTGGAACAACCTTTTCTACATCATTACGATTACCCGCTTTATTTGCTTTTAGAAGTGATGATAAGGGACATAATGTTGCCTCTTTTTTTTCTGATCCATCTATCGATTTAAATTTTGCAATTCAAATTACACCTAATAGAGATATTATATTTTCAACTATTTATACTTTTACTCATTTACAAGGACCTTGGCAATGGCAAAAAGACACAGGACAATTAAATGATGAGGGGAAGGCCCTTACCCAGACTGAACCTGCAATTTGGAATGAGTTGGAACCGCTTCTTAAACCACCAAGTCTTTCTTTTTCAATTGCAGTAAGAAAGATTAGATTCTAATTACTTATTAAAAAGGGTTAATAACTGTTAACTGGAAATATGGATCTGGGACTAATTCTTTATTCCATTTCCTTGGTGACTGTGCCCAACCATAACTAAAAGTAAAAACTGGTATGCTAGTCAGAGATATTGACATTCTGAATTCTGCTCCTACTTGTACTACTAATTTTTTACTATCTCTTTTATTAGTCCATGCATCTCCAAAGTCTGAAATTAATGCAAATGTTGGATTCCCAATATTAATAATTCTAAATGCCTGTAGAATATTAATAGGTAATACTGGAGCTCTAAATTCAAACGTTCCAAGATAAGCTTTGGTTCCAAGTTTAGATGGTCCACTAAACCCTCGAGGGGACATATATTCACGCCCCGGAGTTGTTGAACCCATTATATAATAATTAGGTATATTTACGATTCCGAGTTGTTCTTGGTTCGGAGGATTTCCACTCATAGATTCAAAACGATGACGTGAATAGATTGAGAAAAACCCCACTTTTTGATTTAAATAAAAATCAAATTTAAATTGTCTATAATCAAACTCTCCAAATATTGGTTTAAGAGTTTCTTTAATAGAAAAACTAATTCCATAGCCTTGATTCGGGTTTAATAAATTTCGAGAATGACTTCTTTTCTTAACTAAGGTATAACCAAGGTTAACACTACTTTCTTTTCCTGATTCAGGAGCACTAAATAAGGATGTAGGCGATTGAATCGGCATCACTTCAATACCTCTTTCAATAAATTGAAAGGAATAATTAATAGAGTGATTTGCAAAAAGAGACTTCCCAAAATTATACGGTATTCGCCCCCAAAATGAAAATCCATTAAAAAATTCTAATATAGATTCATCGTTTTCACCATATAGTTGAAATTGAAAATTTGCATTTCGATAAAAGTCCAGACCCCAAAATCCAATAAGAGGAGATCCTGTACTATTTTGGTATTGGATAAAAAGGCTTGAGTTCTTATCATAATCTGTCCAAAATAGCGTAGAAAAAGTATGCCTCCCTAAAACATCTGTATATGCACTATTATATAATAAACTTGAATAATCTGGAAAGATGATTGTACCTAAATGTCTCATGTTTTTTTTAAAAGAATATTTTGATTGACTAACTATTTTTATCGGTTGGTCAAAATCAATCTTCTTTATGATATGATCTGGTTTTTTGTTAATCCATGAAGAATATTTCTCATTCATAATTACTTTTGTTTTTTGAGCTCTTCTATCAGGTTTAATTTCAATTACCATTGAGTCGTCAATAGTATTTAGAGTCATAGCAGTTATTGTTTGATTTTTCTTATTCCATTGAGTTCCAATTACAATATCTCCAACATCCGTATTTTGAATAATTTCTCCATTTTTAAAATCATAAGTAAAGAGATTAGGTGTCTGGTCATAAAGTCCTGTGAACGAAATTTTGTTACCGTCTTGAATCCAAATTGGATTATAATCAGATTCTATTGAATTGGTAATTTGCTTAGTTATTCCAGTTGTAAGGTTTAGTATATATATATCCATCCAGCCATTAAGGTTAGACATCGCAAATGAAATTGAATTTCCATTAGGACTCCATGAAGGAGTAATGATTTGAACATCACCTTTATTATTTGTTATCTGTTTTATATTTGTTCCATCTGTTTTCATAGTAAATAGTTGAGTAGTTGAGTTTTTATGAGAAACAAATAAAATTTGATTCCCATCTGGGGAAAACTTAGGATAATTAGCTCTCATTGAGCTTGTTAATAAGAAAGACTTCTTCAGATTTATATCATATTTCCAAATATCAAACATTAATGATTGTTTGTTTCCATAATGATATTTGGGATAGATAATTAAATTATCATCTGGTGAAACATCTAAATTAAAAATTAGTTCACCAAAGATTCCAGAGTCAACTTCTTTTAAAATCCATTTTTTCTCAGGTCTTTTTGCTTTTTCTTTTTTATTTTTTTCTTCTTTTTGTATACGTTTTTTATAAATTTTATTTTCTTTTGCTGTATCCCGTTTGGCTATTACTAACGAAAAGTCACGCTGTCCTTTTGACATTTTACCTATTAATGCAAGACGAGTTGTATCAGAGAAATAATCAAAAGATTTTATTCCTTTTATTGGAAATTTTTTCTTTTCCCCAACATCTGTAATCATTTCTTTTTGAGAACGCTTTCCGTAATAATAAGTATTCATCTGAATACGCCAATCTTCATTAAACTGTTTAAGTTTTATACCTGTGTGTTTTTTGAATGAACTTTCAAAATTTAAAAAACCTAGTTTATTACGATAATTTAAAATCTTTGTAATAGTAGTATCACCAAATCGATCTGCTAAATATAAACTTTTTGAAAACCCATCATTATGCGGATCCTTAATTTTATGAACAGTATTTCTTAAAACATGCCTTTTATGTGATATATCAAATCTAAACGGACGCCATTTCTCAGTATAATATTCTGCTAACCCTTCAGAAACCCATCCCGGAATATTAGAACTTAAAATCCCCATTGGCTTTGGTAACCACCGTGGTCCTTTTATTGTATTAAAAAAAACAAGATGCTGCAGCTCATGAGCGAGTACTGTTCTTAGCCATTTTTCATCACCACTCCATAATGCAGCATCATTTTGATCAATCCAAATAATAGTATAGTTAGCTGGTACTGCAAAACCATTTAAGATCTCATCTTCCTCTGTGAATGCAATCGATAATCGATCAAGATTATCAAGCCCCATTTGTTTCATCAAAGTCGGCCTAATTTGCTCAGCAATTGATGCTCCTCTTAATGCAATTTTTTTAATTTTATCATAATAATGTATATCAAAGTTTTCAGTTCTAAGCGTCTTCCATTTTATTTCACCATGGGTTCTTTGATTTACCATCCAAGCGCCTGTAGCTCTTAATGATAATAGACTTAATAAAAAATAAATTATAAAGATGCGTATTTGATTCATGATCGCTCAACACCCAAAATTTTGAAATCTTTCTTTAATTTTTCAAATGTAGTAAAGTGAATGGAATTCATTCCAATTTTTTTTGATGAAGTAATATTTTCAATTAGATCATCTACAAAAACAGACTCATTCGGTTCTACCGAAGCCATTTCCGCTGCAATTTTATATATATTCATATCTGGTTTTCTTAGTCCAACTTCAAATGAATAAACAGCACCATCTATCAATTTAGGAAATTCATATTTATTTTCTATTTCATCTCGAATATGTTTTGGATTAGTGTTTGATAATAACCAAACAGAATAATTATTTTTTAAACTTTTAATTAGTTCAACAGTTTTCTTTTCTTTACCTAATAATAGTTTCCATGCTTTCCAGAAATCAATTTCTTCTAAGAAACAAGGTTGAGGCAGTGAGTTTCTATAATTTAAAAACCAATCACTATTACTCATTTTACCTTTTTCATAGTCATTATGAGCAGAATGAGGAAAACTTTTTTCAACAATAGACTTATTAATCTGAAGACAATCACTTATGTATTGAAAAGTTCTAGATGGATGAATATCTATCAGAACTCCTCCTATATCAAAAAATACTGTTTTTATCATGTTCTAAAAGTTATTTAGCTTTTTAATAGTTTAAAAAAGTGATTATTTTTTCTTACAAATATAAATCTGCATGTTACTTGTTTCATCCATAGGAGAACCATCATATTCGCCCAATTTTTCTTTTATTTGTAGGCCTGCTTCTTCGAATAAAAGATCCATTACATGAGGATAGTACATTTTTTGACTAAAACTGTATTTTTCAGGTTGTATGACTCCATCCATCTCTAAATACCAGGTTAAGCTATTTACTTCTGTTTCCTGGTTAAATAAATTTATTTCCATAATTCTACATTTAGAACCCTTAAACTTGAAAAAATCTGTCGCCGCATGTAACTCATCAGAATCACGAAACAGAAATGATGGGTCGGGAATATATATTGATAATAAAAAAGTACCATTGTTTGATAAATGTTGAGAAACGCAATTAAGGCAATTAATAGCACTTTCATTCGTTAGGTTATGAAGGAAGGAATTAAATCCAATAAAAACAAACTCAAACTTTTTTTTTAAATCAAAATTTTGCATGTTACCCACATAAAAAGAGCCTTCCTTTCCGTAGCGCATATTTGCAAGATTTGTATATTCTTGACTTAAGTCTATTCCTGTATAATCTAAACCCAAGTTTAAAATAACTTTTGATAATCTTCCAGTTCCGGATGCAATTTCTAAAACTGGACCTCCAACTTTTTCCCCAATTCTGGAAATTAGTTTTTCATCCCATATATAATCTGAGTGGATAGCATCATAAAGTTCCGGTTTCTTGTATAAATCAATCATAAAAAAACCGGATTAAAAACTAATTTAGTACGACTAATTCTTTGGTTGTTTTATTTAATATTTCACAACCATCATCCCCAATAATTACATCATCTTCAATTCGAACTCCACCCCAACCAGCTAAATAAATTCCCGGTTCTATAGTCATAACATTATTTTTTTCTAATGTTTGTTCGCTTTGCGGACTAAAACGAGGGGAGGTATGAATCTCTAATCCTAGGCCATGCCCCGTACCATGAGTGTAATACTCACCATACCCCATTTCACCTATATAATCACGTGTTGCAGCATCAACAACCTTACATGCCACACCTGACTTTGCAGCGTCACACCCTCTTTTTTGAGCTTCTTTAACAATTTGATAAACCTCTTTATGTTTTTCTGATGCTTCTCCAACAACAGGAGTACGAGTCATATCAGCATGATACCCTCCATATTTTGCAGCGGCATCAATAACAATAAAATCTCCTTTTTGAAATTCTCTATCAGTTGGTATTGCATGAGGAAGTGCTCCGTTTGGACCTGTCGCAACAATTGGAGAGTATGCTTCTCCCTCTGCATATTCTCTATATTTTGAAACCATTACGTTAGCTACTTGTTTTTCTGTATATCCAGGTCTTAACATCGGTAATATTTCTTCATAGACTTTGTCTGTTATTTCTACCGCTGTTCGAATACAGTCTAATTCATGATTGTCTTTTACCGCAGCTAGATCTTCGAGTATCATTTTTGAACTCTTCCAAGCCGTGTCTGGAAATAGATTTATCATATTCTCATATTGAGCATGACTCATATGATTGCTTTCAAAAGCGAGTTTTAACCCTTTTGGATTTAAGTTGTTTTTTTTAACTTGGTGAAAGTGAGAAGACATGTCTAAAAATCGTTCAAAACCTTTTACTTGCTCTTTAGACTGTTCAATATAGCGGCCATCAGAGATAAAGTATTTCCCTTCCGGAGTTACGAGACAGGAAGCGGCAGAACCTGTAAATCCACAAATATATCGAATATTTGTCAAGTTAGTAATAAGGATGCCATCTAATCCCTCATTATCAAGAACAGTTCTAAGTGCATTTTGTCTTTTATCATAAATTGAATCACTCATTTTTTAATCCTTTTGTAAGTTTTTTAAAAGTGTTTGAATAATCTCTCGCTCTAAAGAAATAGACTCTAAACTTTCCCCTTTTTGTTCCAAAGCATCTAAAACTTCTAGCGCTTGATCAAATAATCCTTGATTTTTTAAAACTGAAACTAATGTGAAAGTTGCAAGCCTTGAACTCACTTTAAGAGGTTTACTTATTTCATCTTCAGCTATTTTAATAACTGATTTCTCTTTTCTAGGCTCAACTTCAATTGAAGTTTTATTAGTTTTTGTAGATTTTTTATTGCTTATGGAAGTCTCTTTTTTATTGTCAAGACTTTCGACTTTACTTATAAAATTTTTAGCAGTTTCATGTTCAGAGTTCAATAATAATACGTGCTTCCAAGATTTTAGGATTCGATTTGAAGCACGTCCTAAAACAGTTTGAATTTCACATAACATTTCTGCTGCTGCAAGATGACCGTTTGAATATGTTAGAACTTTTTCTAATAATTTTTCAGATTCTTTATAATTACCTTCAATATTATTAATTTTAGCAAGAAGAAATAATCCAGAGGAGTCATTCCGGTGATGTTTTAATCCTATCTCACATACTTTCCGCGCACGTTTAAAATCTTTCTTTTCGAGATAAATATCTGCTAAAACTGGAAATAAAACAGTATCAAAATGATCTGCAAAATATAATTCTAATTCAATTTGATTTGTTAAATCCATCTAGCGTCTATTTTTATTAACCCAATCTGTAATAAAATCAATTGTTTCTTGGATCGGTGTTCCGGGACCAAAAAGTTTACCGACTCCCTCTTTTTCTAAATTAGAAACATCTTTTTTAGGTATTATACCCCCCCCAACTAATAAAACATCATCTAATTTTTTTTGTTTCATAAGAGTTAAGACATTTTTAAAAATCGTATTATGTGCATTATTCAGACTAGATAATGCAATCACATCGGCATCTTCTTGAAGTGCAGCATGAACTATCATTTCAGGTGTTTGCCTCAACCCTAAATAGATTACTTCCATTCCGGCATCACGGTAAGAAGAGGCTAGAACTTTTATACCTCTATCATGACCATCAAGCCCTGGCTTACCCATAACAATTCTTATTTTACGTTCCATATAATATTAAATTAATAGCTTAGTTTAAAACTTCATAATTAAGTTTATTTATCTTTAAGATTCTAGAATAAAAGTTGCTGGCCCATTATTAATTAATTCAACCTGCATTTCTTCTCCAAAATTCCCTGACTCTACATGAATATTATTTTCTATTAGACGATTAATAAAATATTGATAGAGACTCTTAGCATTTTCTGGTTTTGCAGCTTCTAAAAAGTTTGGCCTTCTTCCTTTATTGGTATCCGCACATAAAGTGAATTGACTGATAACAAGTATTGATCCATTTATATCTTTTATTGATAAATTCATTTTTTGATTAGTATCATTAAAAATACGAAAAGTTAAAATTTTATCGACTAAAGTATCAGCCTGTTCCAATAAATCTTTTTTTTGTATTCCAATCAAAATAACCATACCCAATTTAATTTGACCAGTAATTTTATTATTTATAGTTACTTTTGCTTTAGTACATCTTTGTAAAACAGCAATCATTTTTTAATCTACCCACACATTTTCTTTGCCATATTTTTGTCTTAGAACCCGGATAAATGAACTTTCAGTTGAAACTAAAATATTGTGAGCCATTATTTTAAGCGGTTTCTTCGAACCTTTATTAGATAAATGAAATATTAATCTACAATTTCCATCATATCCTCTTGCTGTGTGCATTAATTCTTCCACATCCTCTGGTTCTACCGCTCCTGAATTAAAATTAATATTTAAACGCTGAGATAACCGATCTCTTACTTGATCAACGGGAATTATTTCATCAGCAATTAATTTTAAGTCTGAAAAATCTGAATTATCAGATAATTTGCCTTTTATAAAAACTACGCTACTTTCTTCTATAAGGTTTCCATATGATTTAAAACAATCACTAAAAGCTATGACTTCAGCATGGCCACCAAGACAATCCATATCAAAGAAAGCCATCTCTCTATTTCTACGATCATAGCGACGAACAATTCTGGTTATCATACCTCCGACAATTATTACATCTTTTTTATTTATATTTTGCTCACCTTCAAAAGAAACAGATGTGAACTCTTCTAAATCTTCAGAATGCTCTAATAGAGGATGACCCGATACATAAAAACCCAAAACTTCTTTTTCTTTATCCAAAGAATCTTTCTCAGGCCATTCATTTAATTCCAAGAGATTTGGGACTTTTATTAACTCTTCCTCAAATTCAGCTCCGCCAAATAAATCAACCTGATTACGGTCTTTTTCACTTTGCATTTGCTGACCATATTTGATAGCATCATCTATTGCAGAAAATTTTTGAGCTCTATTACCTTGAACTGAGTCTAAGGCTCCAGCCATAACCAAACTCTCTATTACTCTCTTATTCACTTTTTGTTGATCAACTCTAGAACATAAATCAAATAAAGAGTCATAGTCTCCATTTTCTTCCCTCTCACTGATAATCGTATCAAGGGCTTTAGAACCAACATTTTTAATTGCATTCAAACCATATGAAATTGTAGCTTTATCAACAGGGCGAAAGTCCTCATATGAAATATTAATATTAGGTGGAATTACATTTATATTTATTTTTTTACATTCGTTAATCAGAATAACAACTCTATCAATTGTTCTCATTTCACTAGTGAGATTCGCACTCATAAACTCAGCGGTATGATGAACTTTTAACCAAGCTGTTTGATAAGCGACATAAGCATAGGCAGCTGAATGGCTTTTATTGAAACCATATTGTGCAAACTTTTCAATCAAAACGAATATTTCTTCTGCTTTTTTCTTTTTTATATTTTTTTTCTCTGCACCTGATACAAATTTTATTGCCAAATCATTCATTAATGATTTTATTTTTTTCCCCATAGCTCTTCTCATAATATCTGCTTCTGCTAAAGTGAATCCTGCAATTTCATTTGCGATTTGCATTACTTGTTCTTGATATACAATAATACCATAAGTTTCTTTTAAAATAGGTTCCATTAAAGGGTGAGGGTATGAAATATCTGTTGTTCCGTGCTTCCGAGAAATAAAACTATCAATATTTTCCATTGGCCCCGGTCGATATAATGCGTTCATTGCAATAAGGTCTTCAATCACTGTTGGCTTTAATTTTTTTAAGAATTCACGCATTCCGGAAGATTCAAATTGAAAAACACCGATTGTATTTCCTTTAGCAAACAACTCATAGACTTCAGAATCTTCCATAGACAATTTTTCGATGTCTAATGTCGTTCCTTTTGCTTTAATAAGCTTAACGGCTTTATCAATTACAGTAAGGTTTCGTAATCCAAGAAAATCTAATTTAAGGAGACCAATCTCTTCCAATCCTTTCATATCATATTGGCTTGTTACATCATCTGAAGAAGATTTGTAAAGGGGAACAAAATCAGTTAATTCTCCGGGAGCAATAACAACGCCTGCGGCATGAATTGAGGCATGTCTATTCATGCCTTCTAAAACCTTAGCATGTGACATTAACTCTTTGAAGTCTCCATTTGCCATTTTTGAAAGATCTGTACTTTTTTCAAGTGCTCTTTCTAATGTTATATTTAATTCATTTGGTATTGCTTTTGCAATCTTATCCACTTCACTAAAAGAATATCCCATTACTCGACCAACATCTCTAATAACCTGTTTTGCTCTCATTTTACCAAATGTAATTATTTGAGTTACAGAATTATCCCCATATTGATTTTTGATATAGTCAATAACTTCACCACGACGCTCAATACAAAAGTCAATATCAATATCAGGCATACTAATTCGTTCAGGGTTCAAAAATCGTTCAAACAATAAATTATGTTTTAATGGATCGATACTTGTAATTCCTAATGCATAAGATACAATAGACCCCGCAGCAGACCCTCTTCCAGGCCCAACTGGAATATTTGAATCTTTTGCGTACTTAACAAAATCAGCAGTAATTAGAAAATAACCAGCAAAACCCATATTTTTAATTACTTTTAACTCATGATCAATACGTTTTTGTATTGTGGGTGAAATTTCACTGTACAGAGATTCTGCTCCAGCTTTAGTTAATAGCTTTAAATACTCATCTGGGTCTTGTGTTATTGCCCCATCTGGTATTGGGAAATTTGGTAAGTGGTATTTACCCATCGGAATTTCCATGTCAATGCTATCTGCAATTAACCTTGTATTTTCTATTGCATTAGGGAAATCTTTAAAGAGTTCATACATTTCATCTTGAGATTTAAAATAAAACTCAGGAGTTGCATAACGCAGTCTGTTTGGGTCACTCCTTTCTTTTCCAGTCCCCAAACAGATATGAATATCATGTGCTTCCCAATGCTCTTTTCTAGCATAATGAGCATCATTAGTACAAACAAGAGGAAGGTGTAATTCTTCTGCTAATTTTTTCATATTTCTTAGATTTGCTTCTTCTTCAGGTATACCATGATTTTGAATCTCTAGATAATATCTACCTGGGAAAATTTCAGAGAACATAAGCGCTGCTTTTTTTGCACCTTCGTAATCACCTTTTAGCATTCTTTCCGGGATTTCTCCTTTTAAACACGCAGACATACAGATTAAACCTTCACTGTACTCCCTGAGTAAATCAATATCAATACGAGGTCTGTAATAAAAGCCTTCTAAATAACCGGCTGTAACGAGCTTCATAAGATTTTTATAACCAGTATAATTTTGAGCTAATAAGACAAGGTGGTTATTACCCCATCCATGTTCTGCCGTTGTTTTTTTTACAAAGCGACTTCCAACAGCTACATATATCTCACAACCTACAATAGGTTTAATGCCTGCTTTTTTTGCTTCTTTATAATATGGTAGAACACTAAACATATTTCCATGCTCGGTAAGAGCAACCGAGTCCATTTTTAAATCGTCAATTGTGCTTACTAATTGACTTACTTTTTGTGCGCCGTCTAATAAACTATAATCAGAGTGATTGTGTAGATGAACAAATTCAGAATTCATAATATAGTTCCAGTATATATTGCAATTAATCCCATAAGAGTACTAAACTTTAAAAGTTTTGCAGAATTTTTAGCAGATGTAACTCCAGGATTTTTAACCATCAAAACTACAATAAATCCCAAAGGAATCTCAACTCCAACTATTAAAAAAAATATATACCACGTATTATAAAAACCAATAACAAATGGAATGAAAAAGCCTACACCAATAAAAAAACAAAGAACTACAACAAGTTTTATTGAATTTTCTAAACCTGAATAAATTGGAAAGGTATTAAGACCCGCAGAAAGATCTCCTTCGATATCGGCAATATCTTTTATCAGTTCTCT
>Ga0308016_10001332_pt1 | contig 12342 bp, 8 predicted proteins | sample Neamet233_FD_203129 | JGI IMG/M metagenome (GOLD analysis project Ga0308016, IMG submission 203129) | Marine microbial communities from water near the shore, Antarctic Ocean - #233 | ecosystem: Environmental > Aquatic > Marine > Unclassified | place: Southern Ocean | collected 2014-07-28
TTCTTAGTATTACTCGTTTTGAGTGAAATTTTATTAGCATTACATGTACGTTTTGCTATGCAAATAAGAGCATCAGTTTGGGCGATTACATTGCTATGTTTTGTATTGGTAATGCCGATTGCATTTATTGCTGATTTAGGAGATGGTGATCAGAATTACTATTCTAATGACAATGAAAGGTCATATCTTCACTCTATTACAAAATCTGATATGAGTTTGTATTCATTAGGAGTTTCAGTTGAAATGGAATACAGTGGTTATGATTTGGGACTAGTCGCTGCTGAAAACCATAGTGCGGTCATAGAAAGTCCACCTGAACCTGGTTCAAAGGATGCTCAATCCTTCATCAAATTTGAGTCGGTCTTTTCTGCATCCACGGGCAAGAATATTAATTCATTATTCATCTTACCATTGATGTGGTTTTTCTTATCTGCGGGTCAAAGCAAAGACAAAAATTACCTAGAAGATTTTGATTTAAAAATCATGGAAAGCGAATGAGATTCATTCAGATTCTGTATTATCATCTTTTTTATTCTTTTTTCTTGGCATAAGGAATGATGGTGTCCACCAATTCCATTTACCCATCAACCGCATTGTTGCTGGAACTACTAAGGCACGTACCAATGTCGCATCGATTAGGATTGCCAATGCAAGTCCGAGTCCAATTTGCTTGAGGATAATGACCGAAGATAGTCCGAATGAGCCAAAAACAACAACCATAATCGCTGCCGCCCCAGTGATTAGTCCCCCAGTCTTCTGAAGCCCATTGGCAACTGCTAATGTGTTGTCACCAGTCCTTTCCCATTCTTCATGGATTCTTGAAAGCATTAAGACTTCGTAATCCATTGATAGTCCAAACACTATACAGAACATTATCACTGGATTGCCAGAATCAATTGGTTGAGCAGTAAAATTCAGTAATACATCGCCATAACCCCACTGGAAGACCCACACAAGCATTCCAAAGGATGCGGAAACGGAAAGAATATTCATTATTATTGCTTTGATTGGTATGATCACACTACGAACTTGGATGAAAATTAATACAGAGGTGGCAAGGAAAATGAACCCCAATGCAGTTGGCAGGTTTTCTGAAATTGAGTTGAGAGTATCAGCATTATACGCGGCAAACCCAGCAACAGCCAGATAGTCGTTTTCCCCTGATAATTGGTCGGTCAATATGTGTCTTTCATCACGAATTTCTTCGACAACGTTTCTTGAAGCAACACTGGTCTGTTCACCTGCTAAATTTAGTATGATAAATGTCACATCATCACTTGCAAAATTTTCTCTAATAATGTTACGAAGAGCAATTTCAGTTTGGTTCAAATATTCATCTGAAGTCTGCCAGAAAGCGACCACCTGCGATTCATTCATGGAACCATCGGGGAGTCCAATACCGCTTGCACTGAGGACTCTGTCATCGCTTACCTGAGATTTAATATATTGGTATTGGGCTCGTAAATTATTTTCTTCGAAAACATCTGCCCCATCCAATTCAATTACCAAAAATATTTGATTTGATGATTGTTCTGGCCAAACCTCGCCGATGAGTTCTTTACCGAGTCGAGACTCATCATCGGGTGGTAATGCGGACCATGACGATAGAGAGAATTCAGCATATAGGAAAGGAGCTCCAGCTCCAACCAAAAGTATGAGAACTGGTATCAGTACTTTCCAAGGATGATCCATCACTTTGTTTGCGATATTCGCCCACAACCCTTCTTCTCTTGCCTCTAAATTGAAGGCGAATGGAACTTTTCCTTTATCGACCCGCTTCCCGAGAATTGACATTACTGCAGGGAGAACAATAGTCGAATATACCATCGCAATAGAAACAGCAACAGTACCACCAATTCCTAAACTCGGAAGACTTGTATTCTTGAAGAATAGCATTCCCATCAAACCAATTGCAACTGTTATTCCCGAGAAAAATACTGCTTTACCAGCGGTTGCCGTACTCATCGCAACTGCAGTTCTAACATCTCTGCCAATGGATAATTCTTCTCTAAAGCGATTTACTAAAAATAACGAATAATCAATTGAAACTCCAATTCCAATCAATGTAATGATATTGGTTGCGTATTGAGTTACATCTGTAATATTACTCAACCAAATGGTCATACCCATTGCAGCAGCAACGGTCGCAATGCCGACTCCTATCGGTAAGAAGGCAGCAACAATTGAGCCGAATACTAAGGCGAGAATGATTAGTGTTAGGGGTCCAGAAACAATCTCTGCCTTGACTAAATCCTTTGAGATTCTATCATCGAATGTCCACTCAACAGCAATACTTCCGGTTTTCCAAGAAACAAATTCTCCCTCAAAAGTAACAGACTCTTGATTTTCATCAAAAACAGATTTGCCATGAGTCTTATCACCTTCTATAGTAATAATATTCTGGGCAATGAAACCACGTTCAGTATATGCGACATAATCTAAATGTTCGACATCATCAACCTGCCAAGAATACAAAATACTGACATCATTTCTTTTTGAAAAATCCTCTAGCGCCAACATGACTGATTGGCGCCATTCAGAATCATTATCCGTTAATGTTGGATGATATACGAGTAGATTGAAACTATGCCCTGTACTCTTATTCTCTTGCTTGAATGAGTGGGATAACAAATCTCCCGCTTGGAGTGATTCTACCTCATCTTCTCCAAATGCTTCAGACCAATTGGCACCCAAACCGATGAGGCTGGTCATAAGTATGCAAGATATGATTCCTAAAACAAGAACCAATTTATTGTGATCATGGATAAATAGACCTAATTTGAAAAAGACTCGATCTTCGAGCATACTCGGGTCAGTAGCACTTTCCACATTTGCTGCTCCGATTGATTATCTATATCAACGGAGTGTGTCGCTGGTTATACAAATTCATTTAAGAATTTCAAATATATATAGGAAACCAAGAAAAGCATGAATAAAGACCAATGCAACAACCAAATCTGCCATTCTTCCGTGCTTTAGTTTCAAATTTGAAAAAGAATCACCCTGTTCACGGGCAATTTTTGCCCTTTTACCCATCCTAGAAAGTTGCCAAAGAATTACAATTCCAATGGGGCCGGTAATCCCATGGAGGTTGAATTTGGCCAATTCGAATAGTGCCATGAAATCGCCATCAATTCTCCAGCCAGCAACCGCTCTTCCAACAATAGCGACCAACGCCACTATCACCGCCGCCCATAGCAGTTTTTGTCCTCTTTGCTCGTGCATTCGAAGATGCTCGGCGCGTTCTTCACCCTTCAGTTCATGAGACTTTTTTTTCCAAGAGTATTGCCACCAAATCCAAGCCACAAGGCCCGATGCTAAAATGGGGTGCAGCAGCAATGCGATGAGCCTAACAATGTCCAAATTACTACCTCCGTTATGTCATGCTGTGGCGAACCTCATAGTTTGATTTTGTCATAACCATCTACGAATATCCGGCGGTGCATTGAAAGACAGGCGGCACCGCGACCACCCCGTAGGGGTGTGAGAATGCAAGAAAACCTCATGAATATTTGCCTCGATAAAGCATTCCAAGCCAATGTGCCGAAAAACAAACGGCAGATTATAATTTCAAAGATGGCTGAATGGAAAATGCTTGATAAGCCGTTCAGAACATTTGTCTATCTGGCGATAGAGGAAGTGGAAGCGCCTGCAGTAGATGAGGACGAAAACACTCCGTCTCGTAAGAAGTCCGTAGGCCGCCGTAATCACCGCCGCGGAGGGCGCGGGACAGCATCATCAGATCCACTAGATTGGATACCTTCACCTCAAGAGGCTTTACTACCGGATACAGGAAGTAACCCATATCGTCTTGCAACTTTGATGGTGCATAAAATACTCAAAAGTGATGACTGGGATGATGATTGGAACTCAACAGAAGTATCCCTGCGCGATTCATGTTTAGCAGAAGGAGTACATCCTGCATGGGTCTCTATCGGTGAAAAAACCGGAGTTCTGGGAATCTTTGCAGGCTTTCCAAAGGCAAAGGTCAAGAAGCAAGCTAGTGCTAAAATAAACACTTCACTCGGAAGGATTGATGTTGATGATGGCAAACAACTGGCAACAGTTTTGAGCACATTAACCAGTTCTTCAAACGATGCAACAATTCATGTTGCATACCAAAAGGTCGCTAGTCAGTTGAAGAATCAAAGAAGCTTGAAAGTTGACTCTGAACTGTTGAATTTAACAGGCCCTTCTTCGATAATTAGTGTTCTATTGCATTTGGCAAGTGGTTCGGATGCGAGTGAATCATTGAAGGAATTGGTCAAGGCAGATTCGCAATTAGCATCCGAATTGTTAGATTATTCACAATTAAAGAACGGCGTGGTCAATGATTGGCAACAAAGCCGCAGCATTACTGGAGATGATTCACTATCTCAGGCCCGTCGATTATTTGCTTGGCGAAACCCTCCTGTAGATGCAGGAGATTTATCAAGTGACGAACTGAATACCGGTCTTGAAATCTTACTCCAAGGGGATTCAAAACAATCTCAAATTGAAAAGTTGCAATGGTGGAGATTATCTGCATTGCATAGGGAAGGAAAAGGCCAAGATGCAGTTGAGGTATTGATTTCATTACAATTAGAATCTAGTGCAGACCTTACTACTCTACTACCTTTACTTGCAGACTTGCCAGGTGATTCAGCGATTGAATGGTTGAATCAACAGATACCTAACTTAGATGAAATGGCACTTGTCCAAATTTCATCTTCTCAATCTATTGATGTAAATTCTAGAAACTTGGCAGTGAAGAGATTGCAAGATTCTGGCGGTGAAGCATGGGAACAAGTAATTGCAGTAGCAGTTCCACTATTCACTCAAACAATGGAATTACGAAGATTGGCAAAAGTAATCACAAATGATGAGTTACTAGCGATTGCACATCCATATGAGACTCTTTTCGCAGCACATATTCTTGCAGCTGGTAAAGAGAATGAACTATGGGATCGTGTTAGAGAATCAAGAAAAATTGCATTGACTCATATTCATAATACTGATGCACCAGATATATTTTCTAGCACATCCGAAGCACTGTTGATGCTACTGGAAGGCTCCACTATCGGCGATAAACGCCTTACTTCATTATTGGACAAAGGCGGATTGAAAGCATTCGGTGAAATTCGTCAAGCCCTCAGAGATGGTGGCGATGGTATCGCCTCATCAAAAAGCCTTGATGATCTGAGTACTTGCGTGGAAGCAGCAAATCTAAGTTTGATGGAACAAAACTTGTTTAATTCAGTAATTTCAACCTTGAGATTGAACCGCGTTGGTTTAATGCTACAAAATGGCGATCAAGATACCGAAGCAATAGCTACTCTTGACTCAATTCTAGGAGAAAATAACATCTCTACAGGTTTGATTCATACTGTACGCCATCTTGTTTTAGAGCATGATATTGGATTACCATCACTTGTAGCATGGTACCAAATAAATAATCCATTATCTCCTTGGCACACTTTGACAAGAGCGGCAGTTTTAGCTTCTGAAGGAGATGAATTGAATTCCGCAAGAGATTATAGAAAGGCGGGAGACCATGAAGAATTTGATTACGAACATTCTATCATGCTATATCGTAAGGCTTTGATCCACCTAGCATTCGCTTCACAATGGAAAGAAGCAATTGAACTCTTAGAGGCACAACCGGCATTAAAAACAGCATTGACCCGCCGCTTCCAACTTTATCTGCAAGTCTCTTTTACCGCGACCCACCAAAAAACCGACGAAGCAACAAAAATACTCAAAGAATTTGTACAAAGGACAAAAATGGTTAGTGAAGAAAATGCCGAAGGCGAAATGGAACAACGTTCCCGCCAATACTTTGCAGATGACGAATTGGATTTACTAAGGTCATATCACCTTGAACACCCACGTCCTTTACCACGTGAACCATTCGCTGGAAGAGTAACAGCAGCATTTAATTCACTGCAAAAGACTCGTCGCAGACAAAGGAATTCCCCAGATACCTTATTCATTCAACTGATGCAAGGTAATCCAACACCACAAGAGGTCTACGCCTTGGCAAATACTACTGCAGAAGAGAAAGCAATCGATGGATTAATGTTCTTAGAAAGAGCACAAACATCTGGTAAATTTACTCCTACTGAATTAGGCCTATTGGCTGACACTGAACGCACCTTATTCACTCAATACAAGAATCAAATAACTACTTCCAAGCGCCGATATCTGCGACATTTAAAACTGACTCCATTGGTTATTGTTGATACAAATATTTTGATTGATTCATTGGTTCAAAGATTAGCCCTGCGTCTTGAATTGAGTGCTGATGCGAGCCTAGATATTACTGGAATCGGAAATTTCCATAATGTTCTTCTAAATCGGGCTAAGGATGACCGGGTCAAATTGTGGCTTCCTAAGATAGTTCAGTCCGAGTTGAGATCTTTAGCAAAAGGGATTGATAGACTAAAGAGTCGATTTACAGATTCATTAGTTTCACCAGAAATCTTAGAATCTGTTCTGACAGAGGAAGTAGTTTCTGAATTGGTTGAAAGTGTAGTATCTGATTTCAGCACATGGAAACCTCTTGACTTGCATGCTGAAGCCGAATCTGACAATCCTGAAAACACCGAAGCAGTAAACAAATTCCTTTTGGAATACAGTGACATATACGAGGAACTAACCGATATGAAGCGCACTAGAGGAAACCCATTGCGAACAATACTGGAGGATAGAAGTATTTATCCTGAAGCAGCAGATATTGATATTATCAAAATTGCAACACACTTAGCAGACCAACCATTACGTGGAATTGGTACAGTTTTAATCGCGACTCGTGATGGAGACTTTACTATGGTTGCAAGAGCATTCGAAGAACGATTTGGATTTGGAGTCGCTAAGAATAGCAGAACTCTAAATCTATGGATTCGCACATGAATGATTTTTCCTTAAATGGATCTAAGTACAAATAGCATCTTAACAGGCTAAGTGAACTAGCCGTATTTTCAATTATATGATAATGGCTTTATGATTACATATGGGTAATCATAGCATCGCCGAAATCACTACATGACAATAGAGTAGCACCATCCATCAAACGCTCGAAGTCGTATGTGACCGTAGCAGCAGATATCGCTCCTTCCATTCCCTTCACAATTAGGTCAGCAGCCTCATGCCATTCCATATGGCGAAGCATCATTTCAGCAGATAGAATGAGTGAGCCAGGGTTGACTTTGTTCATACCAGCATACTTTGGAGCAGTTCCATGAGTTGCCTCAAATATTGCAATACCATTGTCGTAATTGATATTGGCACCAGGGGCAATTCCGATTCCACCAACTTGTGCAGCCAATGCGTCAGAGATGTAATCTCCATTGAGATTCATAGTTGTTAAGACTCCATATTCTGAAGGTCTTAGAATGATTTGTTGAAGCATTGCATCTGCAATAACATCCTTGATTATGATGTTATTACCAGTTTTTGGATTTGTAAGAGTGCACCATGGCCCGCCATCAAGTTCACTCGCACCAAATTCATCCTTTGCTAATTGATAGCCCCAGTCACGGAATCCACCCTCGGTGAATTTCATGATGTTACCTTTGTGAACTAAAGTGACGCTTTCTTTGTCGTTATCAACTGCATATTTGATTGCAGCTCTTACAATACGAGCAGTTCCTTCTTGGCTAACAGGCTTTATCCCAATTCCAGATGTATTAGGGAAACGAATTTTGTCAACTCCCATTTCATTTTGTAAGAAATCGATGACCTTCTTGACTTCAGGTGAACCTGCTTCCCATTCAATTCCCGCGTATACATCTTCTGAGTTTTCACGGAAAATAATCATATCAACATTTTCTGGAGCCTTCACTGGAGATGGAGTTCCTTCATACCAACGTACTGGCCTAACACAAGCATACAGATCCAACTTTTGTCTAAGTGCAACATTGAGAGAGCGGATTCCACCGCCAACAGGTGTAGTGAGTGGTCCTTTAATCGATACTAATCCGGTACGCATTGCATCAAGAGTTTCTTCAGGTAACCATTCACCAGTTGCATTGAACGCTTTTTCACCAGCCAATACTTCAGACCAAACAATTTTCTTTTGACCAGAATAAGCCTTTTCAATTGAAGCATTGACTACTTTCATCATTACTGGAGTAATATCAACTCCGATGCCATCACCTTCGATGTAATGGATAACTGGGTCATTCGGTACGTTAAGAAGTCCATTTTCCATAGTTATTGCAGTTCCAGACATAGCACTCATGCTGAGCCACTGGCATCCCCTTCAAGAATCAACCGCCCGATTGACGATATTGTGTACAAGCATTTCAAAACCTGTGGCGGGGTGGTAGTGTCATGCAGAGCAAGGTTGAATGGTTTGGCCAGCATGGGCTAAAATGTATTAATTCCAATGGCCAGAGTCTCGATTTGGATTGGGAAGAAGGACCAAGCCCGATGCAAGTAACACTGCAAATGATTGGTGCGTGCTCTTTGGTAGATGTGATAGTCGGTTTGAAGGAGCGACAATTTTCCAAGGCGTGGGTTGAATTAGATAGCGAGAGGGCAGAACATTCTCCACGAGTTTTCACTTCAATAGAAATGGTATACCATGTTACAGGAGATGTTCCTAAGAAACTCGTAGAACGGGTCGTAGCAAAGAGTCATGAGAAATATTGCAGCGTTTCAAATATGTTCAACCAATCTGTAAAGATTACTTGGAAAGTAGAGATTCATAATTGAATTATCAGGTGATTTAGCTAATACGATCTTACAAAATAAATTCATATTGGAGTGAGCGGAATGCGTCTTATAATGAGGGCTAAAAGAAATAAATTATTGGTTTCATTACTATTTTTTATTCTTTTGTTTTCATCTCCATTAGCACAGAGCATCCCATCTGGAGTCGGAGACATGGGTACTGAGGGCTGCCTATGCCATGGTACAAAATCACCATTAACTTCAGTAATTATTGATGGAATTCCAACTCAGTGGTCGTCAAATAATAGTTATGAGATGTCAATAATTATCAATAGCTCAATTGAAATCTCGGATGAAGAGAACGCTAGATTAGGAGGATTTAGATTAACGGTAAATGGTGGAGAAATTATCTTTGCTGAAAATAATCGCACTCAAGTAATCAACGATGGCTACACTCATACATCTCAAGGAAATCAGTATAGGCAGTGGAATTTCACTTGGATAGCGCCTAGTTCTAATGATTCAACAGTCGATTTTATTGTGCTTGGCAATGCAGTAAATTCCAATGATCAAGCCACAGGAGATGCTTGGAATTATTACTCAACTACAGTGGCAGGTGAAGGATATACGGGTGTCATTGAACAGCCGCTTGACTATTCAGATAAGTTTCTAAATCGAGAAATTGCCCTATTACTATTCGCAGTAATTTCCTTAGTTGGATTATTTTATTATTCAACTAAATGAACTCAGTTGACGAATTCAATTTGGCGATTTCGTAGCGACCTAAGTTGGCGATTTTCACTAGCACCATGTATCTGGTCACTCTTTACACCGGTCAATACCAACATTACTCGTATATCTTCACCAAGTGATTCATCAACAGCAGCACCCCAAATTATCTTGGCATGTGGACTGACTTTTTCTTGAATTATTTGTGCACACCGTTCCGCTTCACCGAGCGTTAGTGAACTTCCACCAACGACATTGATCAGTGCGCCTCTTGCATCTGTAGTATCAATTTCTAGTAGTGGTGAGTTCAAAGCCTCTAAAGTGGCCTCTTCAGCCCGGTTCTCGCCAGAAGCAGCACCCAAACCAATCATAGCAACACCGCTACCTGAATTGATTACTGCACGCAAATCTTCAAAGTCGAGGTTTACCATTCCATCAGTGGTCAATAATTCAGTTACACCAGTGATTGAACGAACCAGTAATTCATCTCCAACTCTAAAAGCACTAGCAATTGGTAGATTCTTAACACCTTCAATTTCCAATAGCCTCTCATTAGGAATCACCAGGATTGTATCGCAATGCTCGCGTAGACGTTCTAATCCCCACTCTGCATTTTGCTTCCTAAGAGAACCCTCTGACTTGAATGGATAAGTTACTACTGCAATGGTCATCGCCCCTTGCTTCTTTGCTAATCGAGCGATATGCCCAGCAGCACCTGTTCCAGAGCCACCACCCATTCCTGCCGTAATAATTGCAAGTTGAGTATCGTTGGTTATTTTGCGCAATGAAATTTCCGACTCTAATGCAGCAGCTTCGCCTTTTGTTGGGTCGCCACCAGCTCCTCTGCCTCTTGCAGTTCGTCCAATCAGAACTTTGTTCTCGATTGGCGACATCAACAGTGCTTGTGCATCTGTGTTGATCGCATAACCCGTAACATATTCTGAATCAAACAAGTTTTCTTCAAATAAACGGTTGATTGCGTTGCATCCTGCTCCACCAACACCGTAAACTCTTATCCGTGGTTGTAGTGATTCTAACAAGGCTTTCAATTCTGCTTCATCACCAGTTCCAATAGGTGAAAGGTCTGCTGATGGCTTGGTCTGTTCATCGTCGGAAAGTTCGAGAACACGTTCAATAAGATGACGCATATACGTTATGCTCTCTCAAGTGCCCTTGAAGATACCGCTTCAAATATACCCTCTCAGGGGAGTTTCGCTGGCTTTTGCAATTTTCGGAATCAGTCACGAAGTCCTTCTTGAGTCACCTGATAAACACATTCGCCATCAGGTAAGTTAGGAGAGTCCACTAAGCGTGCAATTCTTCTTCCTGCCTTCGCTTTACGCAAGTACAATCTGAATGTTGATGCGTGAGCAAGAATGTGCCCACCAATCGGCTTTGTAGGATCTCCCCACATTGCATCAGGTTTCGAGTGAACTTGGTTAGTAACTAGAATTAGCGCATTATTGACAGTTGCTAATTGTTTCAAGTCTTTCAAGTGACGATTGAGTTTTTGTTGCCTATTTGCCAGCATTCCTCGACCGATATATTCGGCTCTGAAATGGCTTGTTAAAGAATCAACAATAATCATTTTGACATTTAATCCCTTACTCATTCTCTTGATCTCTTCAGCGAGAAGCATTTGGTGATCGGAATTGTAAGCTCTTGCTACATGGATTCGTGCAAGAACTTTATCCGGGTCTAATCCATAGCCACGTGCCATTTGAGTAATTCGCTCTGGGCGAAAAGTATCTTCAGTATCAATGTAGAAAACGTCTCCATCTAGCCCGCCTTCTTCGACAGGAAGAGTACAATTTACTGCAAGTTGATGTCCGATTTGAGTCTTACCAGAACCAAATTCTCCGTATACTTCAACCAGTGCTTGAGTTTCAAAACCGCCGCCTAATAGATCGTCAATAGATTGGACCTTGCTGCGTAATTTTTGTACTTGGCGTCTTCGTTCCAATAGTGCTTCACCAGAAATAAATCCACCAATATTCGCCATTCTCTTTGCAGCAGATATTATCTTTGCAGCAACACCTTCGCCTAATTCAGCTTGTTCTGCTAAGTCACCAGGAGCCATTACAGCCAGTGATAAGAGGTTGTCAAATCCAGCTTCGCGCAACTTTTCTGCGGTCGCAGGACCAACGCCAGGAAGCTCGTCTATCTTCGCCTCACCCTCTTCATCCAGTGCCATTAATGGGATTGGTTCATCCAGCACCTCTTCATTCTTTTCTATCTCAATTTTCGCATTCTTCTTCGCTTTGGTTGCCATTTCACTCACTTCCAAACTGCTCTGTACCACCAATGGTATATGAAGAAACGAACCGGGGCACCAAATGAAATCACCATTGTGAGCGAATAAATTGAGCCGCTAAAGGCATCACTAAGGTCTATATTTTCACTTTCACTTCAGATTCACCCAAACTGAAACTGAAACCAATCATTTTCGTTTTGAGTAATTATCCACTCTAAAGGAACAGTAATCACTCTTCACCGACAGGGAAAGGATTAGGTTCACTCTCTTCAGCAAGATATTTGATAGTCACATCGTGATTAACATCAATATTATCGGTTCCTTGGTCGATTACAACCGATAGAATCCAAATTCCCTTCATTACATTATATTGGTCATAATTCCATGAGGCATCCTGTCCATCGCCGATAATTTCTGTATGAGTGCCTTGTTCTTCTTCATTTGGATCATTCAAGTGCCAAGAAACAGTATCTTGACTCCCAGTGTTGAGGAAACCAGCAGGATTTTCTATAGTTGATTGAATTTGGATGAACTCAGGAGGTTGGCATTCACAATCCGGTGTTGCGTCAATGTTCATCTCCCGTGGAGAATCTTCATTTGTTTCACTCCAGATTATTTGTTTTTCAATTCTTACAGTAATAGAAATATTATTTTCATTTCCTTGGTCATCGATTGCTCCTAAGTAAACAGTGAATAATCCATGG
>Ga0308016_10001333_pt1 | contig 12342 bp, 10 predicted proteins | sample Neamet233_FD_203129 | JGI IMG/M metagenome (GOLD analysis project Ga0308016, IMG submission 203129) | Marine microbial communities from water near the shore, Antarctic Ocean - #233 | ecosystem: Environmental > Aquatic > Marine > Unclassified | place: Southern Ocean | collected 2014-07-28
ACGGATTCGATGAAGATTTGAAGCATCTAGAATCGGGTGGCCACTTGAACACAGAGAATGCGGAAATATCTCTGCGTGCCAAAGAACGTGGACTACGTGCCCTTGGAACATTGGGAAGTGGAAACCATTTTTTGGAATTACAAACAGTAGGAAAAACAGTCGATGTGGAAACTGCTGAGAAATGGGGATTGTATGAAGGTCAGATCGTCGCCATGATTCATTCGGGTTCAAGGGGACTTGGACATCAGGTATGCAGCGATCATGTCAGAAGTCTTGAACGGCGATACAAGCAACAAGGAAACGTCTGGGTCGATGAAGAATGGGGCTATGAACTGACAGACCGGCAATTAGCTTCTGCTCCATTCCATTCACCTCAAGGTCAAGCCTATTTTGACGGAATGAATGCTGCTGCAAATTATGCTTTTGCCAATAGAAGTGCGCTTGCACATCGTCTACGTGAAGTCCTCAGATTAGAAATGGGTGCTGACGGTGAAGCAAGAACTTTGTATGACGTCGCCCATAATATTGCCAAAGTCGAAGTTCATCGCATCGATGGTAAGGAATGTACGTGTTGTGTTCACAGAAAGGGTGCTACACGAGCATTCAGTGGCGACAGTGCAGAGATGAGGAATTCGAATCACCACTCAGGACAACCCGTACTTATTCCAGGAGATATGGGGACAGGTTCATGGGTCATGGCAGGACCAAAAACAGGGCAAAACATTGCGTTTGGTTCTTCTTGCCATGGTGCTGGCCGAGCAATGTCACGCAGTAAAGCAAAGCAAACTATCGATGGTAAAGCCTTGAAAATAGAACTTGAGAACCGAGGAATTCGAGTACATGCATCGACACCAAATGTATTGTCAGAAGAAGCACCGGATGCCTACAAAGACGTTGATGATGTTATCGATTTGACAGAGAAAGCGGGATTGGCTCGACCGGTTGTTCGGTTGAATCCGCTTGCAGTTATCAAAGGATAATCACATGCAGTAATTATTTGCAGGTTGTCCCGGAATCGTCGGGGCAGCACCGCTGTGCACCCCATCCGGCTCCTCACAAATAACGCTTAACAGCGTATTCACAAGGTCTTTCAATTCATCTACTTGGCTCTGAAGATCACGAACTCGTTGCCGCATCTCCACTTTGTTTTCTTGCTCTCGCTCCATATTATCCCATCCAGAGAAGTTGCCTTCTCCAAAAAAATATTTATAAAAATCACCTTATAGCCTTTGAGGACATACTCCAACTGGAAAGCGTGTTTTATTCGTTTCATGAGTCACGCGAAGCGGTTATAATCCACGTGTTAGTCGCCGTCTTTACTGCCACCGTGGCTTAGCGGTATAGCACCTCATTGGTAATGAGGAGGTCGCGAGTTCAAATCTCGCCGGTGGCTCTCCACTTGTCCTCAGTTGAATCACCCAATAAAGTGATCAAGAAAGTAAATTAAAAAGGCAACAGAAGCGCCGAGAGGGAGATTTGAACTCCCGAGGTACAGGACCACGCGATTTCCAGTCGCGCGCACTACCAGGCTATGCGATCTCGGCTTCTATTTCCCGCGACTTACCTTTACCGTTTAACGCTCACCCATGAAAAGTTAGGTACACTTCCAAGGTTTTAATCCGAAACAATTCAAAGGTGAAGCGACTACGAAGGTTATGAGCGAAGAGGTGCCAGCTCGGTTCGGCATTGATGATGACCATCGTGTCCTTCCATTTCGATTAAGAGATATCGAGCCCTTCTTTTCATTATCCGAGATACATCCGGTTGCAAAACCACTGGATACGCTCCAAGTCGAATTACGCTTTCAATCAAAATTAGCACTACGTGAATGGTCTATGGAATATTGGGCTACACTTGGCCTCGGAGTATTAGCATTCCTTCTCGGTTCAATCTCTCCAGAGATACTCAATGGTGGAGATGCTACCAAATCCGGACTCGATGGTCTGGGTGCAATTGGCGGATTTGGGTACTTCCAGATGCTCCTTTCATTGGTTGCCTGGGGATTGTTTACAATGCAACTCTGGCGCTTGTTCCCTATTATGCGAGTCCATGCCTTGTCGTTACTGTTCTTTTGGAACATAACGGTGCTCGCACAAATACTGTTCCATAAAACACAAATTAATTTCCCAATCGAAGCCAGCCTCGGTGGAATGATGGAAGGTACTTTAGCAACTCTTGTCGTGATGTTCTTCATCTATTACTTCGGTAAAGCCGTAGTCGAAACTCGTGATTACCACATTGAAGAATACCATGTTCACGAAGATGTCCGCTTAATGGAAATCGAAATGGCAGAGCATTCTCTACGTGGATGGAGTTTAATGCTCATGCTCTGGTTTGTATTGATCACTGTATCAGGATGGTCGGGTGCACACTTTGTTGCTGAGCGGGGTGCTGAACGATTCGCCTCATTGGTGACGCATGTCATAACAGGAAGTCTTTCGATTCCTCTCTTTATTGGAATCATCTGGTATCCGCAACGAATGCTCGGGACTGGTGCGGAAGTGAAAACTCGAGCAGCGGTTAACGCAAAACTCGAGCTCGATGGCCAAAATGCCAACTCAGAAGAGAACGAATCGCAATGCCCTGAATGTGAGACTCAAGTCGAAATCGTTCGAAATAAAAATGGAGTCATCACTGTACCTTGCCCAACAGAAGGATGTTCTGCAAAGAACCTGATTGGTTCGGAATGTAAACTGTGTTCTACAGTCACCCCAACACGATTTGATTGCCCACAATGTGGTGTAAATGCACCTGCCCTCGACTTTTTGCCGGACTTGGAGGCGTGGTGATGGACTTCCGGAAATTACGCGAAGATTTCCCGACATTGAGGGCAGAAGATGCACCTGCATATCTGGATAATGCTTGCGTGACCCTGAAACCTGACCCTGTCATTGATGCAATCCATGACTATTATACAAAAACGCCTTCCTGTGGCGGTAGATCTGTACATCGATACGGTATGAAAGTCTCACAATCGACTTCTCGCTCTCGTTCGAAGTTACAGCATTTTTTGAATGCTGAATCAGTAAATGAAGTCGTATTCACTCGAAACGCAACGCATTCTCTAAATCAAGTCGCTCACGGCCTATCTTGGTCCAAAGGAGATGTCGTTCTGACCACCGACCGTGAACATAATTCAAATCTAGTCCCTTGGCTCCAACTCGAACAGGAACAAGGAATTGACCATCGCATCGTTACTTCAAATGCTGATAATACCTTTGACATGGAGGCGTTTGAGAAAGCATGTGCTGATGCCGGCTCAAAATTAAAACTTGTTTCAATGAGCCATGTAGGGAATCTTGATGGCGTTAAAATTCCAATCAAAGAAATCACCAAAGTAGCTCACGACCACGGTGCACTTGTTTGTGTTGATGGCGCCCAATCGACACCACACATGAACGTCGATGTTCAAGACCTCGATATCGACTTTTTAGCATTTTCAATCCACAAAATGTGTGGACCATCTGGAATGGGTGGCCTTTGGGGCCGCTACGATTTACTCGATGATCTCAGAACCATACAGGCTGGTGGCCAAACGGTTGAATCATCGACCTATGATTCAATTAAATGGGCGAAACCCCCTTCTCGTTTTGAAGGTGGATTAGGTAATTTCTCAGGAATGATCGCTACAGGTGCAGCCATTGATTACCTCTCTCAAATTGATTTAGATGAAGTCTATCAACATGAAATCCGCATAAATCAAATTATGACCGATGGCATCAAAGATTTGCCTGGCATCGACATCATCGGACCATTGGATGCTCGAAAACGTGGTGGTATTTGTTCGATCCTTATGCAAGACATTCCAGTCCATGACATTGCAATACTTCTCGACGAGGCAGCTGGAGTTATGGTTCGTAGCGGTCAACATTGTGTTCATTCTTGGTTCAATTCCCGTGGCCATAACAATGGCTCATTACGTGCATCAGCCTACCTTTACAACACTGAAGAAGATGCACGTCTCTTTGCAGAGACATTTGCTGAAGCAGTGCATGCCTTTAGCTGAACAAGGGGTGAATATGAGTGCAAGAGGATGACAGCGAAACTCTGAGTGAGGTTCTGCATGAGGGTGAAACAACAATTCCCCCCCTCTTCGAAGTACAAAGTGAACCACTTGAAGAAAATTTGGTCTTCGTTCAACGCACTCTTGCATTAGGTGTCATCATTCTCCTTCTCTCTTCAATGGTCTATATCGGTTTCATTGTATTCGGAGAAAATGGATTGGTTAGTTATCGACCAGCCGAACAAGCCCTGGAATCTCAGGAAATATATTCCGATTTGATTGACTTTTCTGGAATTAAATTCGATGGCAATGGTGTCCGTGTATGTATTGTTGATTCTGGAATTATGATTGACCATGACGACCTCGAATCGATCAACCTCGTCCTGTGGAAGGACTTTGTCCAAGGGAAAACGACCCCCTATGACGACCATGGTCATGGAACAAGTATGGCGGGTATTCTGGTCGCAGATGGGTGGATGAAAGGTATTGCACCTCGTGTCGAATTACTTGTCGCAAAAGCATTGGCAGAAGATGGCTCGGGAGCGGACGACATTGTGGCTGAGGCTATCGATTGGTGCGTGACAAACAATGCTGACATCATCTCTCTTTCTCTTGGTGGAGCTCCTGATATCTTGCCCTTCGACTTAGGCACTGGACGTGGCTCAGATGAGGCGGTCAATGATGCCATAGACCAAGGTATCTTTGTGGTTGCTGCTGCTGGAAATGATGGTGGGCAAAACGACGATGGAGATGTGTCGAATCCATGTGGTGAGCGCTTGGTCATCTGCGTTGGAGGAGTCACTCAAACAGGTGAACACTGGATGGGTTCATCGACTGGCGACAACAATGGAAAATTTACATCTTTGCCGATTCTTTTCCCTCGAAATGACCCACATAAGAAGCCGGAGTTAGTCGCCCCAGCACAAAAAGTTGCAGTTGTCAATTATGAGGGGACATGGTCGCTGGTCGATGGAACAAGTGCTGCTACGGTCTTTGTCACCGGAGCAATCGCTCTGCTCCTTGAGCAGAATCCGGAACTGGGTGATGCGTCTTCATCTTCAAATACCGAGCAAGTTAAAGAATGGATTCAGCAATCGGTTTCACCTCAAGAAGGGCAATCGGGTCACGATGACGACTACGGATATGGACTCTTGAAAATTCAAGCCCTGCTTGATACTGCAAATGCATAAGCCAATTGATTACTTCTTGGTCATTGCCACCAGTGTACCACCGAACAAGGGCATGAAGGCAATGTGATGTGTTTCCGCCGTTGCTTGAATACATTTCATCCATTGATTGAAACCATCGACCAAACGCATACCGTCTTTGTCGTCTTCCTCAATATTACCGAGAGGCATATCTGGTTCCACAGTAAACAAAACTCCTTTTGGTGAGAGAAATGGAAGGAGAGCCTGAACATATCGTGCACGGTTTTCCGAGGTCCCGTCAACAATAATTGCATCATGTTCCATTTCCAACGGGGGAGTGCCAACCTCTACACCTGTGGAGGAGGCAGCATGCCATGCATTGGTTTCCGCAACCAAAGCATCAAGATTCCCAACGACGATTGAAGTGTAGGATTCGGCATCATGGCGAAGCATGAGACGGCGAATAATCACAGCAAATTTCGCACCATCTTCAACCAATTGATACCGTTGGGGTGTCAATGAATCAGTCTCAAACAAATCATAGATCCATGCACTACGATGTCCAATGCCAGCTCCAACTTCAAGGATAGATTGAGGTTTTAGACGCCCAAATGCATCACGGAGACGGCGTAAGATCGAGATCGACCATGTGCTCAAAGCCATGTGCTGCAATTGAATTCCAATGTTACTGGCAATCTCGGGTTCATCACGAGAACGTGTGTCATCCGGTGAGAGTAAATGGGCCAAGATGTGGTCCTTTCCTACTTCGGAATCGACACCTTCTTTTTCCGCCATGAAGGTGCCTTTCAGCGAAACTCCTTCAATCCTCGCTTATACTGTTGAGCCGGTACCTTCAAACGGGAGAGGCATAGCGCATAGACAGGGATGTCCATGGATGACGCAGTCGAAGAGGAAGATTTCATCGCTGAAGATGAGATTTTGCTTGAAAACGCAGTTCACTGCCCAGAGTGTGATGATGTCACCGGCCATATCATTCTTAACGAAAATCCAAAGGGCACAGGAGCCGACTACTTACTGAAGTGTGAAGATTGCAGTAAAGTGCATACTGTCCACATTCGCCCACCACCTGTCATCGAGATTCCATTTATCCTCACCGAAGGCCCTTCATCAGTGACAAAGATTATTGAAATTGATGCTGATGAGATTCTTCGATTGGAAGATGTATTCCAAGAAGACGACAAATTGTGGTCTATCCATCAAATTGAAATGAAAGATGGGAGATATGTGAAACATTGTGAAGCAAGTCTCGTCGTTCGTGCGTCGGCTCTACGCTGCGACATGGTGCGAGTTAAGACCACCATGACACGGGGAGAAGATTCAACATCAGATGTGTTGGTCGTACCTGCTGAAAAGACATATACTGCGGGTAACCTGATGGAACTTCATGGTCAAACCTGGCGGATACGTGCCATCCATATGGGCCATACCAAAACTCTTCGAGGTACGGTTGAAGCTTGCGATATCAAGCGCATGTATCTGCATGAGCCGCCAAATCTGGAACACTTCGCCCCTCGAACTCCACGTGAACGACGACAAGCATGGAAAGAAGGTAAACTTGGATTCAATCCAAACCCGGAACTTCCAAAGGAAATTATCAAGAAAGGTGTAGCACCTACCAATAAGCGTAAAATAAAGCGACCTCGGAACTGATTAAGGTCGATTTGTCCATGGCATGATGAATGCCTTAGCTACTTGTGTCCCGATCGTCGGGTTCTCTTTTAATCGACGAATACTGTATTCATACCACTGTTCACCATAAGGGATGTACACCCTTGTTCGATGGCCATTCTTTGCTAACTTCCTGCGGAGTGGTCCACGAACCCCAAGAAGCATTTGAAATTCATAACCAGGGCCCTTTGCTGTCCGAGAAGGACCTGCATTCGGACGTGGGTCGGGAATGTTTGGACCCATCCCATGCGATTCCAAAGCAGACTTAGCGTATTCAACTACTGGGATGTCATGTGTAGCAATCGAACAGTATGAACCGGCTGCTAACATTCGGTCAATGCATGCATTTGTTGCATCGACAATGTCTTGATATGAGGTATAGGCAATCTCTTCGGATTCAAGATAAATCCCTTTACAGATCCGATAATCGGCAGCAGGACCCAGCAGAGTTTCAAGGGAATTGATATCATCTAATGTGCGAAACAATCGCCCTTGCAATACAGTGCCGACATTGGTCAAACCGAGTTCATGGAGGTCAAGAACAACTTGAATCGTCGATGTCGTAACCCGGTGGTCTTCCATATCAAGTCGAACAAAAAGGCCATGCTCGCTTGCCATACGAACTAATTTTTCGATGTTTTTCATGCCCTGTTTTTCATCGATAAGTAAACCGAAAGCGGTCGGTTTTATCGAAAGATTTGCATCGAGATTATGTTCACTAATAGCGCTAATCGCAGCCATGTATTCATCCAAAAAGTATTGTGCTTCAGCCAATGAAGTTATCTCTTCACCGAGAACATCAAGGGTGAAACAAGCATTTTCCTTCGAGAGGCGTTTCATGATGGAAACGGCATCATCTAAGGATGGGCCAGCAACATATCGCCGTGAGACCCACCCGACAAACCATTTCGGCATTCGGACAGTCATAGCAACAATTGACTTGGAAAACCAACCGACCATGAACTCACCCAATGTTCCGTAATTGTAGGGGACTCTTGAGGCTTACCTCAATTCGACTTGCCTGAATCATCAACAAGGAGTGCTAAAACTCCTTTCGAAGTCAACAAGGGTGCTTGAAGGAATTCAAGATGATCACGTATTGCTTGCCTTTGCCAGCCTTTGAATGCTTTTTTGTCCATAGAAAAAATAATGTTCCCATTCGGATATGCTTTCTTTGTAGCCCAAAACGCTGCATTAATCGATTGTTTCCAATTCCCACCCGGCACACCACCTTCCGTTTCCGGAGCAGTAAATGGAAGTGCGTACGTTGCTAACATATGGCCAAGGTGAAGACCTGATTCGAGAGCAAGATGGTTGGCACGGGGTGCGTAATGACCTCCACCAAGGGTAATCAAGACCGGTTTAGCCGCATCACGCTTGGAATCCCAGGTGCCAAATCCGTTCCCACCATCCAATCCAAGTCCTCGATGGATAATATCTGCTAAGAATTCTGCTGCTCCAACATGGCCCCATGTAGCAGATGTCGAACCGACTTCAATGAATAAAGAAGGCACTTCCAACCATGGCCCATGGTGGGTGACTTCGAGTGAGGTGTCAAACTCTTCACCAAGGTCTGCATGTTCGGATGTACGAACAAGTTCCTGCCACCATGATGCCAGCCGAGTCGAAGGCGGTGGCGCATCACCAGCCTTACCACCATAGGGAGGGATTTCATCAGCATCCAGTTGCATGACTCCAATCGGATGAAGCGTCAATGATGGTCGACCACTTGCTGCTGAATGACGGGAGGGGAAAATAATCTCATCGACTGTTTCTCCTGATGCTTGTTTCCATCGGCGTGCAAGAAAGTCTTCACGCAAAACACTCCCTGGAAGAATCCACAATCGTACATTGAGTCGCTTGAATGCTGGATGGCCTTCGACTGAATCTATTTCTTTCCACTCAGCCAGACGCATCAAAGCATCGGACTGGTTGGTCGAAGCAATATCACTTGCACTGACTGCAATCAAGACAACATGTCCATCGACCATGCTGTGCGGTAACCAAGTTGACATTTCATACCTCGCACATACGAGTATTGACAAAGCCCCACGCCAACCCTCAACCATGCCCGAGTTAAGTGTGGAGCCATTGCCGTTTCACCCTGCTCAAATCTGGCAGTGGGATGAAGGGTACATAGCGGTAGGGATCGATGGTGAATTCCTTGCACTCGATTTAGAATTAAAGAAAACAAGTGAAGTCACAAAGCCGTTCCCTTGCTCAATACAAAGCAGCACACTCCTCGCAAACCAATTGATTGTCACATGGGTCGACCATGAATTGATGCTGGCTCGAATGGCTTCGTTTGCACTCGAGAAGGTCATGGGAAATGGACCAGAACGTGGAGAACTTCGCACTCGAACATCAATAGATGCTGCACTCCATCCGGCTGGAACTGTTTGGTCACATGTGTTAGATGCTGAACCCCTTGCCTTATGCTCTAACGATGAACAATTTGTCTTCATTCTTTGGCAAAAAGGAATCTATGCAATGGGAACTGATGCTGGAGAGCACTGGCGTAATCAAGAACCAACTTGGGACAAACTTGAGCATCTACCACATGCGGAAGTCATAATTTCGGCATCTCTCCAAGGTACTCTTTTGCATGTTTGGTCGAGAGGTGCTGGTCACAATACTTATCTGCGTGAAAATGGTGAATTGGTCAATTCTGAAGTTGTCGAATATGATGGTATTCTCCATTCGGTCTACAGCCATCAGAAAAGCCATTTACTTTGTTACGAGAGTGGCGATGTTCTTTGGCATCGAACAGATACTCCACAGAAGCATTTCAAACTCAAAGGCCCAGTTCAACATGCAGTGTGGAATACAAAACATGAGGCATGGCACATTGCCGGTTGGCGGGAAGAAGTGCTTGTTTCCGATACGAAAGACCAACGGCATGTATTCGATGACATTCCAGTCCAGATTGTTACGCATAATGATTCAACGCTCGTACTTATGAACAATGGTGAATTCATTCTATCTGCGATTGAATGAACATCTCATTTCGACTCAACGGCCTTCAACGACACCGAAGCGCTATAAGGAATTGCAAAAGAGACGAAGATATGGAAATGAAAGGTATTGTGCTCAGCGGCGTTCTAGCACTGCTCATGATAAGTTCAGGTTTTGTACTCATGGTTGATGAAATCAATACTGATGAAGAAACTGTAAACGATGATGAGATTCAGCAAGATTCGAACATTGTGGAAAATGCGCCTCCAATCGTGTTGAATGCTGAGCAATTTACTCACCTTTGGGATAATCTAAATGCAAGTATTGGAGGTTTCGTTCTTGATGAGGCACCTGTATCTGTGACAGTAACTCTACTTCTCCTTGATTCCAACAACCTTGAACCAATCGGTGAACCATTCAACGTCACTCCAGCATCTGATGGGTCGTGGTCTGCTACGACTGAACACTCACAACCGGGTACATGGCTTGTTCAAATCCAAGCCACAGATGCTGCCGGATTGACCAGTAACCTCACGACATCTCAATTAACAATACTTGCCCCCATAGAGGCTGATGTCATCCTCTCTGTCCTTTGGATTCTACCTGAGGAGAATTCTTCGATTGGAACGCTTCAAGGCTTGATGGTCCACGCTTTTCCCAATACCTGCAGTGTTGAATACCACCCCCTCGGCCAAAGCCCTGCACGGCTCATCGATGGTGATGAAAATTCGACAACTGGCGAATACAGTATGCTCGTCAACACCTCGTATCATAATACAGTTGGAGATTTAATCGCCTCATGTGGTTTATTTACTGAATCAACTTCTGCTATCCGGCTCAATCTCCCAGTTCCTCCAGAACCTGAAACTGACCTGGACAGTGATGGAGTACTGGATGATGCAGATGATTGTGATTCTACGCCTGAAGGCGAACCTGTCTATGCCACTGGATGTTCTGACTCTGAAACCGATGATGACCTCGACGCAATTATGAACGACAAAGACATATGTCCCGACACACCAGTTGGAGAAGCAGTTGATGCCAATGGGTGTTCTGAATCTCAGAAAGACGATGACGCAGATACGGTCAACAATGTTCTCGATCTATGTCCAAATACTCCGGCAGGAGAAACCGTCGACGCTGATGGATGCTCAGACACTCAGAAGGATGGAGATGGAGACGGTGTGAGCGATGCTGTTGACCAATGCCCCAACACTCCGACAGGAGATGTCGTTGGAGCGGATGGTTGCACATTGCCAGATTGGTCCGCAGAAGAATCATGGTATTGCCAAGATGGGAATGGTCCATGGGTTCGTGATGACAACGGTGTCGGCAACAGCTACAATGCAAATACCAACGGTGTCAATGCACCGAATGGTGGCGGTTCAGGGCCTTGGTTCCAATGTGAAGTCAGTGTTTCAGTATCGTCAACTGAAATGAATGTCAATTCGAATGGAATCCCAAACCATGATTGGGTTTCAGGAGGAGGACCTGGTGGCAATGAACAAACACTCACGTGGTCTATTCCATTGAATCCAACCAACGATACAACCGGCGGTCATACCTCTACAAATTGCCCTGCAGCAAATGGACAATGGGAATGTGCAGCAGACCGTGGTCAAGTGGCAGTGGCTGCAAACGGCGTCCCTATTTTTGGACCCGAAGAAGGTCCAGGTGGAGATGCAGTAGCTCTTGATTTGTTCTACTTCACTGAAGATCGCCAACCGATTGACCTCGGATATTGTGGCGCACATTCTGGTCCGACAGGCGTGCACTACCACTGGGATGCTATGTGCCAGTATTGGGAGCCTGAATCCGGTCAAACGATGCAAGACTATGACTGGAGTTTAATCGATTCAACCAAACATTCTCCAATTATTGGATGGTCTTTTGATGGCTATCCAATCTATGGTATGTATACATGGGATGACAGTGGCGCTGTCAAAGGAATGAAATCGTCCTATGAAATTGAACGGACCAGTGAAGGTGGCGATCAAGGATACAACGGTATCGATGATTGGAACTATGTCTCCGGCTCTGGAGATTTGGATCAATGCAACGGACGATTTGGAGCAACACCCGAATATCCTCAAGGAACCTACTACTATGTTTCAACACCATTGAGTGGTTCAAGTAAGACGGTTGTCGACACCAATGGTGATACTGTCCCAATGATTGGTTTCCCATACTTCTTACTCTGCTACCACGGTATTGCAGATGACTCGAATGCTGGAGGCGGCCAAGGCGGCGGTGGCGGCGGTGGCGGTGGCGGTGGACCACCCGGTGGAATGAGCACTCAAACTGTGTATGCTCACATGCCAGAATTGATTGAAGAACCTCGACTTCCAACAAACATAACCGGGCTTCTGTTCGACACGAGTTGGATGGTGTTGCTGATCATCGGTGCTGCTTTTGCACACGGTCAACGCAAGAACCGATGAGGCGAATCGTTTGAAGCAACGCCTCTTTGGATTCTTTCTTGTTGCAACGTTGTTGTTTGCAGGTTGTATGTCGCCAATTGGTGCTGAGATTTACCAAGGGGATGAC
>Ga0308016_10001336_pt1 | contig 12328 bp, 10 predicted proteins | sample Neamet233_FD_203129 | JGI IMG/M metagenome (GOLD analysis project Ga0308016, IMG submission 203129) | Marine microbial communities from water near the shore, Antarctic Ocean - #233 | ecosystem: Environmental > Aquatic > Marine > Unclassified | place: Southern Ocean | collected 2014-07-28
AAACTTATCACGAGTTTCTTGCTTATTCAAGCCTTGTAAGTCGCCATACATACGTTCATTCAGTTCTGAAGCCATGAAGACTGGTAGAATCTCTCCTGATGGACCGTTTGTTTTCGACCAATCGACCAACCTAACTTCTCCAGATTCCGTGGTTTGTTCAACCATTTGAGGTGTTTGAATCACTGGTGTTTTACCACCTTTATGTTGACTTAATGCCAGCATTGCGGTCATCTGGGCACGGATTAAGGTCGAAGTGTGAACTTCATCAATTGAAAGATCTGCAATCTGCCGTCCACCTTCAAGCGCTTCGTCAATACCTTTGGTCGACAGTGGAACATTGACCCATCCGGTAAACAAGTTTGCAGCGTTCCATACCGACTGGCCGTGGCGCATGAGAATCAGCAGCGACATGATGTTCCCTCTGTGTCAAGGTCAGCGCCGCTTCTCCATGAACATGGCGGAGAACTCATCCAAGAAGAATCGGTAAATAGGCCAAGAGAATTAACGGGGAAATACCCATCGTAAGGTCTCTCAACAATAATTTGAGTAGAGTTGTTGTATTTACTTGGGCGATTTTATCAAACTCGTCCTGCATTTTTTTGTCAACTGAATCCGTAAGTTTCCCCGCCCCTGCTTTCGCAACCTCGATTGCTGCTCCAAAGGCAATACCTGAGAGTAGTCCTTGGGGGGTTAGTTTTCGAGCAGCAAGAATACGTGTACCCCAAATGGCAAGAGAACTTTTAGCAATACTTTTACTCGTATCTTTCAAACTCTCATTCGTTTCGGAATCTGCTTTCTTGTCTTTACCTGAGAATTTCGTTAACCATTTTCGTACACCGAGGCCTGCATCTGCTACTTTTCGTAACTTTGCAATATCTCTTTTCTCAATAGCCTTCATCATTCGTCGAACTCGGCTGATGCGGAGGAGGTCAAAGAAAATCCATACTAATAAGAACAGCAACAAGAAACCATAACCGGTGTTTGAAACTTCACTCCATGCTTGCCATCCAAGAGGATCACTGGTCATTCGGATCAAAAATACAAGGAGTGGTGGAATACTAAATGCCAGTATTTCATTGAGTGCTAAAATTCCAAAACCTTTGACTGGTAATTCGCGTACTTGCTTGAAAGCCCATCCCGAATGTGGTGCCAGTTGAGCGATGGCTTTGCGAAAAGGTACTATGAGGAAAAGTATTCGAAGAATCATAGGAAGCCATATGACAACCAAAACATAACCATCCCAAGGCCCAGCTGGTGGGATTTCAGGGAACTGGATTGGAGTCGCCATACTTGTTGATACACCCCCGTAACTTCAAATCGACCCCTCTTTTTCTGTTCCAACGGTGAAACCGAATGCTCATGAGGTGATTCCATCTCGGCGATACATGCCCTTTACTCACAACATGGCGGATTGGCTCGGATTTAGCATTGACAAAGCCTGGCTTGAAGAGAATATTCGATGGAAGGATTTCGGAACAGGCGTTCGACTCGGCCGTTTGTACCGAGAAGATGCATGCTCTCTTGTTCTCTATGAAGCTGACTCGGAAGTAACCGTTGATGCTTTCATGCCTCATAGCCACCCTGGTGGAGAAGCATACCTCGTGCTTGAAGGTGAAGTATGGGACGAAGATGGAACCTATCCTGCCGGTTCTATCGTATGGATGAATCGAGAGACGACCCATACGCCAAAGACTCGAGGCAAGACCTTGATTCTCGTGCTTTGGCCTGAAGGCGTCAAGACCGCTTGATTATTCTTCAAGATCGTATTCACCTGAAACGAGCATTCCTTCAAACAGGAATGGCCCAGCAGGAACGACTGCAGCAATACAGCCGTGAAACAATGCGGTCAGGTTCCAGTGTTTTCCAACACCCAAAAGCAACAAACCGATATAAGCCAAAAATAAGAATCCATGCAAAGAACCCATCAAACTCACCCAACTTGGGTCACCAGCAATATACTTCATCGGCATAGCAAATCCCATTAGAATGAGAAAAGAAAAGCCTTCGAGATAACCGATAAGAGAGACTGCTTGCTTCATGCTTTGACCTCGATCATTGGACGACTTGAACCACATGACGGACATAATTGCTCATCGTCACCTGCATAAGCGTGCTTACATGCAGGGCAAGCAGTGGCAAGTTCCATCTTACCCATGGCTTCAACCGCTTCACCTTGAAGCGAGAGATAACCACTGTCAGCATTTCCAACTGTGTATCGACCTGCTCCACCAATTCGAACCAGCAAATCCGGAGGGAGTGTAACGGTTCCAGTTTCATCGATGATGAGTTCACGGTCTTGGCCGAGGTTTTCAACATCAACACCTTCACCGTGTTCTGCAATAAAGCGACCATCACGAAGTTCAAGTGAACGGTTAGCAAAGGCGGCGACTTCTTTCGAGTGCGTCACAATCAAGAAGGAGACACCACTGTTTATGTGTAAGTCTTTGAACAGAGCAAGAACTTCTCGGCTGGTAACCGGATCAAGTGCACCGGTTGGCTCGTCTGCAAGGATGAGGCGAGGTTTGGTGATCAGTGCACGGGCGATTGCAACACGCTGTTGTTCTCCACCACTGAGCATCATTGGCAAAGCATGGGCCCGATGGACCATTCCTAATCGGTCCAACATTGCATCAGCAAGTTTCAATGCTTTACGGGAAGAGACACCTTGGTGACGCAGAGGTTGTGCAACATTGTCACGGGCATTCATATTCGGCAAGAGGTTGCCTTCTTGGAAAATAAAGGCCACCGTCTTTTGTCGCAATTCAACTAACTCTTGTCCGGTGAGTCGAGTCATGTTTTTGCCGGCCAAAGAAACGGAACCTGCACTGGCTTTCATCAATCCGCCAAGACATTTCATCAAGGTTGATTTGCCTGAACCTGAAGGACCAACAACAGCAATTGCTTCGCCTTCTTTCATATCGATGTGAAGTCCACGCAAAGCCACAACGTTTCCGTCTTCTGCTTTGGATTCGTAAACATGGTAGAGGCCGTCTGATTTCAAAATACTCTCTTTCATACTTCATTCCCCCTTGAGCACACTGGCTAAATCTGATTTCAATGCTCGGCGAGTCGTCACCAAGAGTGCGACGACAACAGCTGCAAAGACCGACAAAGAGACCAGCAATAATTGGCTCCATGGATAGACTAACGTCCGTTCTATCGTTGTCGAAGAGCCTCCGAAGATTTGGAAGATGAATCCGAAGATATCAAAGAATCCATTGAACGAAAGCGCCACTCCGACACCAAGAACAATTCCAAGTGCCATTGAGACCATGACGATGGAAAGAATTTCGAACAAGACCAAACGAATGATTTGGTTTGGAGATGCTCCAATGGCTTGGAGTACTGCCAATTCTTTCTGGCGTTGACTCAAGACCAAGGAAAGGAACACGAAACTCGAGGCAACTGCAGCAATGCTCGCTACCACGAATTGAAGTGAAAGCAGACCTGGAGTTCCAAAGATAAGTCCACCGTCTCGCTCGACACTCTTGTGTGAACTTGACCAATCCAAAACACTGGAGACTCGGAAGTCTGCAGACAAGGTCGATCCAAGTGCTTCGAGAGAATCTCCACTCAATCCTTGGATGTCAACAATCCACGTTGTGGATGTATGGTTTGCTACTGCATCAGCACCGACAAAGGATTCCCAAGAGGATTCTCCGATGATCAATGACGAACTCATGGCTGCTGAACTGACACCAGGAATGTATTCGTGAACACCCATGTAATACAGGTTGGATTGGTACGGTGTGATGATGATTTGAACAGTTGTATCTGCCAAGAACAGTGGGGCTGCGAGAGGTGGTGGGGTTTGGGAGAATCCTGTAGAACAACTGGTATCTTGTGCCGAGGTCCCATCAGGGCATGTGGCATTTCCGAGATTTGCATTTGAAAGAACACCGTTACCGAATGCTCCAGTCAAATCCGCTCCGATGAGATTGGCACCTTCGAGAGAACCGCCCATGACGTTGACAAATACAGCATTTCTGAGATTCGCTCCTGAAAGGTCTGCACCTTCTAAATTGGTATCATAGAACAAGGCTTGCGAAAGATTTGCGCCTGCAAGATTAGCGTTTGAGAAGTCAGTACCAGTCAAGTCCACAGGTCCAAAGTTCCGCCCACTCAAATCTTGGTCGGAGAGGTCTAATCCAGACCAGTCCCCTTCCATAAGCGAAGAATACGCCATGAAGAGAGCCGTTGGGTCTGTTTCAGTTGCACCACCTGATGAGAAATTAAAACTCAATTTCTCCCAATTGAAGGTGATCTCTTCGGACTGTTTGTCTGTCGGTTCGAGCAGCACATCATCAAGCCGGTTTTCGTTGCCACGGCCAGAGCCTGCAATATCCAATGAATACGCAGCATCTTCTCCAGCGCTAAAGCCTCCGTTGCGATAAGCAGCCATTGTTGCGTCGATATTGGTTCCAGGAATCGATTGTTCACTCCATCGAAGAATCTCTTCATTCTCGTCGAGTACAACCCATGTTTGCAACTTATCTCCACCGTTTGAATCTGAGAGGAAAAGACTTGGAACGGTCGTTGCAGTGGCCGTGACATCAGCATCGGTAAAGATAGAAACCAACGAGAGCAGTTGGGCTTCATCGTAACCCTGTTCGAGTGTAATCTGTAAATCTGAGCCAACCGTAGCATCAGTGGTCTTCTCATCGACCAGTGTACCGGTGTAGCCTTGAACTGCAGCGAGTGTAACAATGGAAAGTGTGAGCAACATAATGACGGCCAATCGATTGACTGATTCGGCTGAACCTGAACCCTTGAGTCCGCGCTTAACGTCGTTCAAGAGTGGTGTTCGTCCAAGAAGAAGTTGCATGATTTGTGGTCCTTTGGCACCAATTCTTCCAAGCAACAGCGCACCACCAATCCAGAGAGCGAATGGTCCGATAATACCGATGAGACCTTCGACGAAGAAATTGGAGATAATACCATCTTCACTGCCGTTCATTTCAAGCCATGTATCGGTGACTGCAAGCATACCAAACAAGAACGAAAGCCAATGAAGCCACCGTTTTGGTTCCGCTTTCGCCGAAGTTTTGCGTACGCCTTCTTCAATTTCAAGAGATATGAAATCACGAGCTCGGCTGCGGCCAAACAGCATAGCAAGTCCGAGCGTCGTAACTGCTGTGAAAATAGTTGAACCGACGCTTAAGGTCGGATTCACATCGAAATCACCGGTTCTGAATTCCATAAATCCGACCGCTGAAAGAACGATGGGAACAGCAAATAACGCCAGTAAATACCCTGCCAGCCACGCAACAGAAGACATGACAAATAATTCTAACAGCACCATACTCTGCAAACTTTTAGCATCCGCTCCAATAACGCGATGTATGCTCACTTCTCTGCGCCGTTGTTCAAGTGAGAGCACTAATCCATAGATCAATACGGAAATTGAAAGAATAACAATTGGAATCATAATGATGTAATCGAAAATCTGAATCAAACCAAGGAAGATGTTGAGGAAAGTAATTGTTCCACTGACAATATCGGTGTAATACAATTCAATTCCATCTTCGGTATAATTGCCAGCCTGAACGCGTGTTCCAAGGTCTTCAAGCCAATCTGCTGCATCTGCAGTCGATGTTGTTGGTAATTGTCCCTGGTCAATGGTGACACCGAGATACATGTGGTCATTATCCATCAACGCTGCTCGTTGAGATTCTTCAAGAACCTCCCAAGTGGTAAAGATTGGATTTGGACCAAGTGTTGGATTGCCGAAGTCCCATGGGTCATAGATTCCAACAACCGTCAAATTTGTCGCTGTCATTTCCATTCGGCAATAGACCATTTCATTCTGCTCAGGAGTTACTTCCCCATCGCAGTTTTCGTTGGTAACAGTCGCTTCAAGCAGAGTGGATTCATCGACGACATAATGGAATGTGAAAGAGTCAAGAACATCTCCAACATTGGCTTTGGCTTCCGAAGCAACAGTCGAAGGGAGAATGACACCACGCTGAGCACTCATGTTCTCAGGAGTCGGCCATTCACCCATTCCGGCAATGATGTTCTCACCTAACCGGTCAGCAAACTCTCCATCAAAGGCTCCAGGTCCTAAAAAGCGGACCGAACGTTGCGTGGAAATTGGTGGACCTGCGTCAGCAAGTTCCGGATAGTCAAACGTCACGTTGCCCCAATAGGGATTCGCATCATCGGTAATCGCAACCATTTCAAGAGGCTGGGCCACAACGAATTCTCGATTGAAAAGACCTCCACTGTGAATGCCTTGACGTCCTAAAACAAGGGTACAATCACTGAATTCAGTGAATTCAGTCATCAATTCACCACACACATTGAGCATCGTTGTCGTGTTATTCGACCAGCCAGTGGAATTTTCTACAGGAGTTCGAGCAAATTCGATTTTCGCATCGAACGGTTCGTTCTTGAGAGATTCTTCAAAGAAAAGTTGTGAAAGACCAACACCGTATGAAAGAACGGTGGTGATGACAAGAGAAGCAAGGAAGACACCGGCAATAACTGCCAATCCTCGCTCTTTACCGCGCCAAGCACTCAAACCAGCAAGTCGAAGTTTCCCAGGTGTCTCAGTCACTTTGTGCATAATTCGCTTAGGCAAACTCTGTGAAGGTGCAAAGTCAGAAGGTTCCAGTATCATAGAATCATCTCCTTTGGTCATTCTTCTTCACCCCCATCATGTTGCTCTTCTTCGTCCAAGCCCCAAGCAGAACGAATGTCAGAGGCTTCTGTTTTGCCGTCATTCAACAACAGCATACGATCTGCATTTGATGCCAAGTCAGGGTCGTGGGTAACCATCAGAATGGAAATAGGATTTTCTTCATCATGGCAGAGGTCTTTGAATAACTGTAAAACTTCCCTTCCACTTGCAATATCAAGGTTACCTGTCGGTTCATCAGCCAAAAGGAAAGGGCGGTTTCCGGCAATAGCACGAGCAATAGCAACCCGTTGTTGCTGGCCACCTGAAAGTTGGTCAGGGATGTGATTCATTCGGTCTTCAAGTCCAACTTTGCCAAGGGCGATTCGTGCTGCATCTTCGGCTGCTTTAGCGTTCATACCGGCTAATTCTAACGCAATTGCCACATTATCGAGAGCAGTGAGGTTATCGAGCAAATGGAAGTCTTGGAAAATCCAACCAACATAATCACGTCGGATATTGACCACGTTAGATGGGCTTTTCTGACCATATTTTTCACCATCAAGGTCAATTTCACCACCGTCACCAGCAAGTAATCCACCGATAATGTTGAGCAGTGTCGATTTACCTGAACCAGAGGGGCCCATCAAAGCGACCATTTCGCCTTGCTTGATGGTCATGTCCACGCCTTTGAGGACCTGTAGTTTGTTTGAACCAGACCCGAACGTCTTCGTTAATCCATTAACAGAGAGCATGACAATCACCAATACTCTTCATCAAAAAGTTTTGATATATGAACTCCTGTTTAAATTACCCAAGGGTAGTCCATATTCAAATCGAAAAGGGCATGACCGGGAGATAAATCAAAAAGATTACTCGCTGTTGGAATTACTCTTACGTTTGAGAAAAGAACTCACGAATTGAGTGAAGGATAAACGGTTGAAGATCCCATCCTGATACTCCTGGGCATCAAGAACCATGTCGACGTATTGTTCGAGATAGTCATCCATCAAAGACCACCTCTTCGGAGACTGTACGATCCACGTGTATCAACACCACAGCGATAATCTGAGATAGCTTGCACGATTGTACCAAAGACATCTGAGAAGATCCCGCTTCTATGTTCTTGGCTGTCCATTATTTCATCTACGTATTTTTCTAAATTTTCATCCATGTTTTTTCCGCCTACAGGTCTTGCTCCTGCAGTGTATTTTTGGAACCGGGCCTATATCAACCCGTGGTGAATTTGCCAACACGAAGGTGCTAAAGTTAAAGTAGGTGTTTTTGATTACACCTTTCCGTGGAATCGTTGCATTTCGCTTGAAACTTTCAAATTGAGGAGGATTTCGCCAAAGTCACGCGAATATGCGCACAAGCGCCGGACTGATTCTGACAGACTTAAATCAAAAGCCATCCATTCATTCTGCCGATGATTTGCAAGTAAATCTTGTTCGTGAAGAACCAGGATTTGCTGCGCATCTTTCAACTTTTTACGAGCGTGTTCAATTCGAATAGAATCGCGTGTCCGGATATTAATCATTAATTCTTTGAGCGCACTTTGCCATTCTGGCAGTTGTTCCAAAGAAGTCGCTTCTGCAAGGTTACGAGTAATCCGGGGATTCTCGAGAACCAATTGACAGATTGTATACGCATGGTCCATCATTCGTTCAAGAGAACGAGCGAGATTTGAATATTCAAGAGCTTGTATCCGAGTAAGGTTGAGTTTGGTCGATACAACATGGGAGCCAAGCAAAATTCTCACCTGGCGTTCAATCAGATAGAGAAGTGCATCAACTTCGCTCTCTCGTTCATCTGCATCAGATATATATTCCCGGTCTTCACCGTCGAAAACGCTGATGATATCGCGGATCAAGGAGGTAACTTGGAGGTACATTCGATTGAGGCTTGCATGTAATGGCATATCTTCTGCATTCATCAAACATTTTAATTCGATAAGGCCATCCTTTTCATCGATGATTTCAAATCCTCTTGTACTTCTTAGAAATCGACGTATTTGAACAGTGACACTTTTTCGTTCGGTGATCTTAAATTCAATCGTGATAGAATCCGCCCCCGAGATATACGCCCCCATTAAATGGTCATGAAGGCTGTTTTCTGGAAGTTTCGAAGTATGAAACGATACGTGATTAACTAAGTTTTCTGCCATATTAAGGGGCGTTATTCGTAGTGCTCCACTCGGCCTCCAATCGACTCGAAGGGAGTCGCGTGACCCCAACTGTTGTTCGATGACCCAAGGTTTCGGCAAACTCACGGTAAACGTACTGCCTCCAGTACTCTGTAATTTTCGAACCTCGTGTTCGCCTGGACCCAAACCCATACTATCAGTTACCGGAATATATACTCCTATATAGAATATGCATGCCGGTCAATATATACCTACTTCTACTCCAATTACACATGGAACCAACCACCATACTTCTCGGAACTGCATTTGTTGTCTGTGCATATATGGCTTGGAACATCGGTGCAAATGATGTTGCCAATGCAATGGGAACTTCGGTTGGTTCGGGCGCATTGACGTTACGTCGAGCGATTATCGTTGCCGCAGTATTCGAATTCACTGGTGCCGTCTTCTTTGGAAGTCACGTAACTGAAACGATTAGAAAAGGAGTTCTTGATTTTGGTGATGTTGGTTTTACAGAGGAATTAAGCCAGAAACTGATGTATGGATTTATGGCCGCATTATTGGCTGCTGCGATTTGGCTAACTGTCGCAACGAGGTTTGGTATGCCTGTTTCAACGACACACAGTATTGTCGGTGGCGTAATCGGAATGGGGTTATACATCCAACCTTCGTCTGTAAATTGGGGTAAGGTAACAGAAATTGTGTTGAGTTGGGTTGCTTCACCCTTGTTAGGAGGAATTCTTGCATTCGTTTCTTTCTTTGTGATCAAGCGACTCATCTTCAATCACGAAGATCCATTTACACAAACCAAAAAACTAGCGCCAATTCTTGCCTTACCTACATTTTTTGTTTTGGGTCTCGCATTCCAATTCAAAGCATTGAAAGGATTTTATTCAAACCTTGATAATGCCGGATATATCGACAAAACCACTTGGCTACCTGCAAAGGAAGGCACCACATTCAATCCATTCGCTGATGGTGCCTGGATTCCAATTAACAGTCTCATAGTTGCTCTGGCGATCGGAATGTTTGCCAGTTTTATTCTATGGATGGTACTCAGGCGTTATCAATTCAAAGAAGAAGGAATGCAAGGAGTTGAACGCGTCTTCATTTGGCTACAGATCATCACCGCATGTTATGTTGCATTTGCACATGGTGCAAATGATGTTGCCAACGCAATTGGACCGATGGCTGCGATTTATGACATTGCAACTTCTACAACAGGCACATTGACCGATGGAAACGTCGGAGTACCTCTCTTCCTTTTGCTAATAGGTGGCATTGGAATCACAATCGGTGTGGCGACATGGGGCTACAAAGTAATGGATACGATCGGCAAGAAAATTACCCATATTACTCCTTCAAGAGGTTTTGCTGCTGAATTTGGAGCTGCAACGACAGTACTCATCTTCTCGATGCCATTCCTCGCTGTTCCGATTTCAACAACCCACACTTTAGTCGGTGCTGTGGTTGGAGTTGGACTTGCAGGTGGTGCAGGTGCTGTTGACTTCAGAGTATTTGCAAAGATTGCCGCAAGTTGGGTCGCAAGTCTGCCAATCTCTGCTGCTGGTGCTGTTATTTTCGTAATCCTATTCGCTGGTAGCCCAGTCAATGTTGCAATCGTAACATTGGGTGCAATTGCAATAACTCTAGCGATTGTAATGCGTCCTGACAAGAAAGAAAGCAAGGAAGTCTTGATGGATACACCATATGAGACACTTGACTCAACACCGTTTGAAATGTTCTATGAGCATGCCAAGTCCGTGGAGAAGACTGTTGAACATATGCTAACTGCTGTAACTGTAGCCTCTCAAGGCAAGGATGCAAGCAAACACATTGAAGCGACAATCTCTGCTGAATTAGACGCTGACAACATCAAAACTGAACTACGAAATCACATCGGAACAGGGGTAAGAATCGCAATCGGGCGTGATACCTTCTTGCACATGCTCTCTCGCCAAGATAGGATTGCAGATTATGCACAAAATGTGGCAGAACAAATCTCATTCAGAGAATTGATGGACGATGATAAAGCAAGAGATAATCTAAGAATTATGGCTGAAGCAGTCCATAAGACCGTTAAGAAATATTCTGAAGCAGTCGACCAACTCAATATATTGAACCAATCTGGATTTGCTCCAATGCAGATGGTTGTTCTCGGTGATTTGATTATGCAGGTCAATATTCTTGAACATAAGGCAGATGAATGCGAAAGTACAGCTGCTGCCTATGTGTTCTCAGAAGGTGACGATAAACCTCTTGCTGCCATGCACATGTATAGAATTCTTCAGCGATTAGATGATGTTGCCAATGCTGCTGAAAAGGCTGCAAATGCCTTTTTACCGATGATCAACAAGTGAGTTCAGGGTTTTTCCGAATCGCGAAGTTGAAACGGGGTTAGCATTAGCCTCGTTTATCCGAGCCATTTCCCAACAGAGTCGCATTTGCTTCTCGCCAGTGGAAATCAGGCTGAGGAAGTGAACCGATGGATTTAGCACTCAAAGCAAAACTGCAGAAACAACGTTACCACATTGTGGGTGAACACGGCGGAGTCAAAACGTGCCATTGGACCAAAGAATCACTTCTTCGTGACCGTCAATGCTACAAAGGAAAGTTCTACGGTGTCAAAAGCCACAACTGCATGCAGATGTCTCCTGTTGTCGACCAGTGTAACCTTGCTTGCACCTATTGTTGGCGAGAACCACACATGGATACGTTGGAATTAACCGATCAAGATCCGTTGGAACTGCTGTATGAATCGGTTCGCGCCCAACGTCGTTTGCTCTCTGGCTTTGGCGGCAATCCCAAAGTCCCTCGAGAAAAGTGGTTAGATGCTCAGAACCCAAAACACGTCGCCATCTCATTGAACGGTGAACCAACACTCTATACCCGCCTTTCAGAATACATGGACCTGTGTCACAAGCACGGCATGACAACCATGCTTGTCACCAATGGTACGCTTCCAAAGGTGCTCGAAAAACTCGACACCTTACCAACTCAACTCTATGTCTCAGTCGATGCACCTAACAAGAAGGTCTTCGATGAAGTGTGCAAACCAAAATGGAATGCCAATGCTTGGGGAAAATTTTCAGAAACACTCGACCTTTTACCATCACTTGACACCCGTATTGTCTGCCGTCACACCTTGATGCAAGGCATCAACATGTCCGACCAACACATCAAGGAATTTGCCGCACTTGACATGAGAGCAGACCCTGATTTCATCGAAAACAAGGGCTATGTCTACGTTGGACACAGTCGGGAAAACTTAGGCGTTGAAAACATGCCAAGTCATGAAGAAATCATGGACTTCTCAAACAAAATCGCTCCGCTTACTGGGCGTAAGGTTTTGTCAGACTCTCGCCCGAGTCGAGTCGCATTAGTCGGTCAAGAAATTTCACCAATGCCAATTCCAGTGCCAACAATGTTTTTCCCGGATGATTTGGGAATGGCTCCGTCGGTCAAACACCTTCAGATGTCAAATTGAGCAATCGGTAGCGTCTGACAAGACCCACTGCTAATCCTTTGATATCCACTTAACTTTGCAATGGGTATTCGGATAA